>OKPJ01000473.1_pt1 | contig 9771 bp, 9 predicted proteins | sample 1612811 | NCBI WGS metagenome assembly OKPJ01 (sample SAMN04436818, study PRJEB24849) | human gut metagenome | biome: human gut; feature: NICU; material: stool | host: Homo sapiens | place: USA: Saint Louis, MO | collected 2011-05-19 | reverse complement strand
GTCGCTGCTGCTGGAGCTGAACGAAAACGACCCGGGGATTTTGGTTACCCAGTCGGTGCATAAACAGCAGGCCGGCTTCTCCCAGACCTCGCAAATTCACAAGAAAGACAGCCACATCAAAGGTCAGCAGCGCTATGTCCCGCATAAGAGGCTGAATAATGCCTTTATGATGCACGCCTCCACCAGCCCGTTCTATCCGCTGTTTGCCGCGCTGGACATCAACGCCCGTATGCATGAAGGCCAGAGCGGCCGCAACATGTGGATGGACTGCGTGGTGAACGGTATTGAGGCGCGAAAACTTATCCTGGAGAACTGCCAGTATCTGCGCCCGTTCGTGCCGCAGACAGTGGATGGCCGTCCGTGGGAAAGCTGGGACACGGCGGAGATTGCGACCGATCTGCGCTTCTTCCACTTCGTACCGGGTGAAAACTGGCACGCTTTTGAAGGCTACGCCGAGCATCAGTATTTTATCGACCCGTGCAAGCTCCTGCTAACCACGCCGGGCATTAACGCCCGCACCGGGGAGTATGACGGCTTCGGCGTGCCTGCCACCATCCTCGCCAACTTCCTGCGTGAAAACGGCATCGTGCCGGAGAAATGCGATCTCAACTCGATCCTGTTCCTGCTCACGCCTGCGGAAGATATGGGCAAGCTGCAGCAGCTGGTGGCGCAGCTGGTGCGTTTCGAAAAACTGCTCGAGAGCGATGCTCCATTAAAAGAGGTGCTGCCTTCCATCTGCAGACAACATCCGGAACGTTACGCGGATTACACCCTGCGCCAGATCTGCCAGGAGATGCATGACCTGTACGCCCGTCACAATGTCAAACAGCTGCAGAAAGAGATGTTCCGCAAGTCTCACTTCCCGCGCGTGATGATGAACCCGCAGGACGCGAACTACGCCTATCTGCGCGGAGAAGTGGAACTGGTCTCCCTGCGCGACGCGGAAGGCCGCATCGCCGCGGAAGGCGCCCTCCCTTATCCACCGGGGGTATTGTGCGTGGTTCCAGGGGAGGTCTGGGGCGGCTCCGTGCTGCGCTACTTCGCCGCGCTGGAAGAAGGCATCAACCTGCTGCCGGGCTTCGCGCCGGAGCTGCAGGGTGTGTACGTCGAAGAGTGCGAGGGCCGCAAACAGGTTCGCTGTAACGTCATCAAACAACCCGCCGCTCAGCCCGCGCTGCTGAAAGGAGAGAAATTATGAGTAAGTCCAATAAGATGGGCGTGGTGCAGCTGACCATCCTCACCATGGTGAACATGATGGGTTCAGGGATCATTATGCTGCCCACCAAGCTTGCCGAAGTAGGAACCATTTCAATTATCTCCTGGCTGGTGACCGCCGTCGGCTCGATGGCGCTGGCGTGGGCGTTTGCCAAGTGCGGGATGTTCAGCCGCAAGTCAGGCGGCATGGGGGGCTACGCCGAGTATGCCTTTGGCAAGTCGGGCAACTTTATGGCCAACTATACCTACGGGGTGTCACTGCTGATCGCCAACGTGGCGATTGCCATCTCCGCCGTGGGCTACGGTACGGAGCTGTTTGGCGCGACGCTTAGCCCGGTACAGATTGGCCTGGCCACCATCGGCGTGCTGTGGATCTGCACCGTGGCTAACTTTGGCGGGGCGCGTATCACCGGACAGCTCTCCAGCATCACCGTCTGGGGCGTAATTATTCCAGTCGTCGGCCTGTGCATCATCGGCTGGTTCTGGTTCAGCCCGACCCTGTACGCCAACTCCTGGAACCCGCACCATGTGCCGTTCTTCAGCGCAGTCGGCTCTTCTATCGCCATGACGCTCTGGGCCTTCCTGGGCCTGGAATCCGCCTGCGCGAACGCAGAAGTGGTTGATAACCCTGAAAAGAACGTGCCGATTGCGGTCCTCGGCGGTACGCTGGGTGCAGCGGTGATCTATATCGTCTCGACAAACGTCATCGCGGGCATCGTTCCGAACATGGATCTGGCCAACTCCACGGCGCCGTTCGGGCTGGCCTTCGCGCAGATGTTCACGCCGGAAGTCGGGAAAGTGATTATGGGTCTGATGGTCATGTCATGCTGCGGTTCACTGCTTGGCTGGCAATTCACCATCGCACAGGTATTTAAATCTTCGGCTGATGAAGGTTACTTCCCAAAAATCTTCTCCCGTGTGACCAAAGCCGATGCGCCGGTGCAGGGCATGCTGGCGATTGTTATCTTCCAGAGCGGATTGTCGCTGATGACCATTAGCCCGTCGCTGAACAGCCAGTTCAACGTGCTGGTCAACCTGGCGGTGGTGACGAACATCATTCCGTATATTCTGTCGATGGCGGCGCTGGTGATTATTCAGAAGGTTGCGAAGGTGGATCCGCGCAAGGCGCGTGCGGCCAATATCGTGGCGCTGATTGGCGCAATCTACAGCTTCTATGCGCTCTATTCCTCCGGCCAGGAAGCGATGCTGTATGGTGCGATGGTGACCTTTATGGGCTGGACGCTGTACGGTCTGGTGTCACCACGGTTTGAATTGAAGAATAAGCACAGTTGAAAAAAAGCCCGGTGGCGCTAGCGCTTACCGGGCCTACGATCGTTGTTGTAGGCCGGGCAAACGCAGTGCCGCCCGGCACACAAACCGCACTTACGCGTTTTTCAGCACTTCGCTGACAATCTCTACCGCTTCTTTCTCAATCTGCTGACGATGCTCAGCGCCGAGGAAGCTTTCGCAATAGATTTTATACGCATCTTCCGTACCGGATGGACGCGCAGCGAACCAACCGTTTTCGGTCATTACTTTCAGACCACCAATAGACGCACCGTTACCCGGTGCCGCCGTCAGACGCGCGGTGATCGGATCGCCCACCAGGGTGCTTGCACTGACCATCTCCGGAGAGAGTTTGGACAGGGCCGCTTTCTGGGCAGACGTTGCGCTGGCCTGAATACGGTTATAGCTTGGCGCACCAAAGCGTGCTGCCAGGTCGTTGTAATGTTCCTGCGGGTTTTTACCGGTGACCGCGGTGATTTCTGCCGCCAGCAGGCACATGATGATGCCGTCTTTATCGGTTGACCACGGCGTGCCGTCGAAGCGCAGGAAAGAGGCCCCCGCGCTCTCTTCACCACCGAAGCCAAAGCTGCCGTCGTGCAGACCGTCAACAAACCATTTGAAGCCCACAGGTACTTCCACCAGCTTGCGGCCCAGCGCCTCGACCACGCGGTCGATCATCGCGGAGGACACCAGCGTTTTACCGACAGCCACCTCTTTGCCCCACTGCGGACGGTGCTGGAACAGGTAGTTGATCGCAACGGCCAGATAGTGGTTCGGGTTCATCAGCCCGGCAGGGGTGACGATACCGTGACGGTCGTAATCCGGGTCGTTCGCAAACGCCAGATCGAATTTATCACGCAGCGCCAGCAGGCCCGCCATCGCGCACTCGGAGGAGCAGTCCATACGGATCGCGCCGTCTTTGTCCAGGTGCATAAAGCGGAAGGTCTGATCGACGTGATCGTTCACGATGGTCAGATCCAGCTTGTAGTGCTCGGCAATGCGCTTCCAGTATTCAATACCGGAGCCGCCAAGCGGATCCACGCCCAGCTTCAGACCGGCTTTCTGAATAGCGGCCATATCGACAATATCCGCCAGCCCTTCCACGAACGGCTGCACCAGATCCTGCTCTTTCACGTGGCCGGAGGCCATGGCTTCATCCAGCGAGATACGCTTCACGCCGTTCAGACCGTTAGCCAGTAACGCGTTGGCGCGATCTTCCACCACTTTCGTGACGTTGGTATCCGCCGGGCCACCGTTAGGTGGGTTGTACTTGATGCCGCCATCTTCCGGTGGGTTGTGGGACGGGGTGATCACAATGCCGTCAGCCTGCGCGCCACCTTTTTTGTTGTGTACCAGAATAGCGTTAGACACCGCAGGCGTTGGCGTGAAACCGTTGTTCTCCTGAACAATCACATCGACGCCGTTCGCAGTCAGAACTTCCAGCACGGAGATAAAGGCCGGTTCAGACAGCGCATGGGTATCTTTCCCCACGTAGCAAGGACCGGTAACGCCATTTTTAGCGCGCTCTTCCGCAATGGCCTGAGCAATGGCCAGAATGTGCGGTTCGTTAAAGCTGTGGCGCGCCGCGCTGCCGCGGTGACCAGATGTACCAAACTTCACTGCGTGTTCTGCGTTGCCCACCACCGGTTTCAGCACGTAGTACTGCGCGGTCAGCTGAGCGACGTTAATCAAATCGCGTTGTTGTGCAGGTTGTCCTGCACGGCTGTGATTTGCCATTGCCTGGTCCTTCTGATGCAAGGGTTAAATTGTACCGCAAACCTTCTCAATCAATTCCGCCGGGAACTGCATGGACTGCATGATATGTTCAATCATGCTGCACTTGCGGCCCGTATTGGTATTGGTGATCACCCAGTATGGGGTGCCAGGAACATGTTTGGGTTTGGTTTGATTGCCATTTTGCAGCAACGTCTGCTCGTCGCCCGCGAAGTAGACGCGAGTACGGCCGTGCAGCGACTCGGTCGCTTCAGCAAACGCTTTGTTATCCAGTGAATAAAGTGTAGACAGCACCAGCATAAAGCGGTTAACCGCCTTTTTCTGCTCGGCATATTCATCGGACAGCAGCAGCTCGCGCATCGCGCGCACTTTATCTTTAGCCGGTGTCACGGCAGGTTTTGCTTGTGCAACAACGCTTGGCTGAGACACGACATCTTTGGTGACTGGGGTAGCAGGCTGTGAAGCGGCGGAAATTTTAAGCATGCGCCGTAAAATGTCGGACGCGCTCTCCCCGATATGCCGCGTCTGGCTGGCAATATACTGATAGAGTTCGTCATCAACTTCGATTGTTTTCATCTTAATCCAGTGCGATATCTTATCTGAATACAAGTCATTGGGATTATAAGGTCAAATCCCAACAGCGGATAGCGTCAAACCAGGTTGGCGGCAAAAGTCAGATTAAACTGGAACCTTGCAGCCGGGCGGCAGAATGGACAACATGATACCCTAACCTGACATACGTAAAAAAAGAACTTTGCCATGAAATTGAATACCCGAGCGCAAACTGCACAATCGCCGAACAATAATTCTCCCATCGTACTGGTTCACGGGCTTTTTGGCAGCCTGGATAACCTGGGCGTGCTGGCGCGCGATCTGGTTACCGACCACGATATTCTTCAGGTCGATATGCGCAATCACGGTCTTTCCGGCCGTTCCGACGAGATGACCTACGCCGCGATGGCGCAGGATCTGCTGGATACGCTGGATGCCAACGACTTGCAAAAGGTGACCCTCATCGGGCATTCAATGGGCGGTAAAGCGGTGATGGCCCTGACGGCGCTGGCCCCGGAGCGTATTAACGGCCTGGTGGTGATTGATGTTGCGCCCGTGGATTACGACGTCCGCCGTCACGACGAAATTTTTGCCGCTATCAATGCGGTCACCGAAGCGGGTGCCGCGACGCGTCAGCAGGCGGCTGCCGTCATGCGTGAGCATCTTGATGAAGAAGGCGTCGTCCAGTTCCTGCTGAAGTCGTTTGTTGACGGGCAATGGCGTTTTAACGTGCCGGTGCTCTGGAACCAGTACAACAATATTGTGGGCTGGCAAACCGTACCCGCCTGGCCTCACCCTACCCTCTTTATTCGCGGCGGCAATTCCCCTTACGTTACCGACGCGTACCGCGACGCCATACTGGCGCAATTCCCGCAGGCTCGTGCCCACGTCATTGCCGGAGCCGGACACTGGGTGCATGCGGAAAAACCTGACGCCGTGCTGCGCGCCATTCGCCGCTATCTTGCTGATACTGCAAATTGATTAAAAAGAGAGCGACTGGAAGGCTGCGGGCTTCCAGTCGTTGGCGCGCCGTTTTTGGTGATGTATGATGGCGCGCTTATCGCCCGGGCATTAGCAGGGCGGCGTGTTTCCCCCGAAGTCTCAGAATCATGGCCAAAGAACAAACGGACCGTACGACACTAGATCTGTTCGCGAATGAGCGTCGACCGGGACGACCGAAAACGAATCCGCTTTCGCGCGATGAACAGCTGCGTATCAATAAACGCAATCAGCTTAAACGCGATAAAAATCGTGGGCTTAAGCGTGTCGAACTGAAGCTCAACGCCGACGCGGTCGATGCGCTTAACGAGCTGGCCGACGCGCGAAATATTAGCCGCAGCGAGCTCATTGAAGAGATGTTGATCGCCCAGCTTGAGATGCTGCGCAGCCAGGCATAAGTCTGAAAATTCCCTTAATTACCCTTTTCATGTAGCACAGAGTGCAGTCCTGCGCGATAGCTGTTTCCGCAGGGTTGCCAGTTCTGCTATTATTGCCCTTATCCGTGGCCGAATTGCGCCACCATACTATTAAGTTTCAAGAGGTTATTTTACTCATGGCAATCATCGGCATTTTCTTTGGCAGTGATACCGGCAATACCGAAAATATCGCGAAAAACATTCAAAAACAGCTCGGTAAAGACGTTGCTGATGTGCATGACATCGCCAAGAGCAGCAAAGAAGATCTCGAAGGCTATGACATTCTGCTGCTGGGTATTCCGACCTGGTACTACGGCGAAGCCCAGTGCGACTGGGATGATTTCTTCCCGACGCTGGAAGAAGTGGACTTCAACGGTAAGCTGGTTGCCCTGTTTGGCTGTGGCGACCAGGAAGACTACGCCGAGTACTTCTGTGACGCGCTGGGTACCATCCGCGACATCATTGAGCCGAATGGCGCTGTAATCGTCGGCCACTGGCCAACCGCCGGTTACCACTTCGAAGCGTCCAAAGGCCTGGCCGATGACGATCATTTCGTGGGTCTGGCCATCGACGAAGACCGTCAGCCAGAACTGACTGCAGAGCGCGTCGAGAAATGGGTTAAGCAGATCCGTGAAGAACTGCACCTGGACGATATTCTCAACGCCTGATTTTTATCGCGGCGCAACGGCGGTTGCGTCCGCGCACCAGGTCAAACCGATTAAATTAATTGCTACAATCTTTTAACTTTTTCGCCCAGACCTGTACAATGTCTCCCTGATAAAATGTGGTTTTCCACCGAGCAAGTTTGTTGGTGATACCCCATTTTTATAAGCATATTTTGCCTGAGACTTGCAGTTTTCATTTAGCCATGGCAGTTCTATAATGAGACGCATTATCCCGGGTGCATTTTCTGTCACTTCCTACAGAAGTGAATCGTTTAGCAACAGGACAGATTCCGCATGACTGACAACAATACCGCATTAAAGAAGGCTGGCCTGAAAGTTACGCTTCCTCGGTTAAAAATCCTCGAAGTGCTTCAGGGTCCAGACAATCACCATGTCAGTGCGGAAGACCTTTATAAACGTCTTATCGACATGGGTGAAGAGATTGGGCTGGCTACCGTCTATCGCGTGCTGAACCAGTTTGATGACGCGGGCATTGTCACCCGTCATAATTTCGAAGGTGGTAAATCTGTCTTCGAACTGACCCAGCAGCATCACCACGATCACCTGATCTGCCTCGACTGTGGCAAGGTCATTGAATTTAGCGATGACTCTATCGAAGCGCGCCAGCGTGAAATCGCCGCGCGTCACGGCATCCGTCTGACCAACCACAGCCTGTACCTTTATGGTCACTGCGCTGAAGGCGATTGCCGCGAAAATGAACATGCGCATGACGCAAAATAAGTGAGTGTTCATACTCTGAGCCAGCCGTAAGGTTGGCTTTTTTTTGCCAGAAAAAAGCCCGGTGGCACTGTGCCACCGGGCGTAAAGCAACTTATTTATTGTTATTGCGTATCTCGTTCCAGATCTTATCGCAACGCTTCGCCACTTCCTGATCGTTACCGGTTTTACGTGCCTGGATACAGGCCTGGTAATCCATCACGCGGACATTCTCCTGCGTCGCGAACTGCTCGTGCGCTTTCTCTTTCTTCAGCACGTTCAGCACGCTCTGGCAGGCTTCAATTTTCTCCGGCGATCCTTCCGCAGTATTAATGCAGGCGCTGTAGGCCTCCTTGAGGCGGGAGTCCTCTTTCGGTGCCTGAGTCTGGGCACACGCCACCAGCCCCGATGCCAACAGCGCGACGATTACGATTTTTTTCATCATTTGCAGTCTCCGGTCCGGCGGGATCTAACCCGCCGGACGATTCATCAGAAGATGGTGAACGGTGCGATAACCATGAATTTCACGTCACGTTCATCCTGGAAGATGTTGCCGTAACCGCCCGCGTAGCTCGGGATATCGGAGTGGTTGTCGTACTGGGTGAAGTGCAGTTTGAACATCGTGCCTTTCGCGCGGCCATCCTGCAGGGTATAGATAGCATCCAGGCTGTAGGAAGACTCTTTCAGGCGATAGTTTGGATCGTAGTAAGCATCCGGTGTTGCCATGTCGGCAGGTTTTGCATCCCAGGCGTAAGCGTAAGAAGCGCCCACGGCCCAGCCCGGCAGGTTCCAGTTTTTCAGGTCATACATCGCGCCGAAGAAGACCGCTTTCTCACCGTCGGCGTTGAAGTCGGAGCGGTTATCCCACCAGATATCAAGACGACCGTTGGAGGAAGCATAGGTCGGGGTCATACGCTGCAGGAAGTAGCCCTGCTGCCCTTCCGCTTTCACCCATGTGCCTTCCAGACGCAAATCAACCTGACCGACCTTGTAGCCGAAGGTTAACGCCTGCAGCCACGCGGTGCCGTCGTAGATATCATTGACGCCACCGTTACTGACTTTGTCGCGCGTACCGTAGAACTGGTAGCTGGTACTCAGCGGGCTACCCGCAATATCAAACTTATAGCTGGCCTTGGCAAAGTATTGATCGATATAACCTTGCGCCTGGCCGAATGCCGCTTCGAGAACCAGATCGTTTTTGAAGTCGTATTTCGCACCCAGTGAGTGGAGGTAATCGACTTTGGTTTTCTTATCGTTCTGGTAGAACTTGTCCATTTCAATGTGCCACGGTGCTTTGTACTCGTTGGTCCACATATAGGAGAAGCTCAGCGCACCTGCGTCACCGTAGTCAAAGTTAGCCCCGGCTTCTGCACCCTGATAGGTACCCGGCATAAAGCTCCAGTGTGGGGCTAACAGCGTCTGGCCGGTTGGCTGAATATAGCCCCCACGCGCCCAGACCGGGCCGTATTTGAATTTCGCTGCGGCTTTGTAGAGGCTGATACCGCTCTTATCCCCGGACCAGTCTTCATCATAGGCTTTGTTGCTGGAGGAGAAGGCGATTTCGTTCGGGTGGCCGCTGTCGCCGTTTTCCGCCATTTCGATCGCGGTGAACGCGGCGATATCCAGACCGAACATATCCGCGGCGTAGCCTGACTGGAAGTCCAGGTTGGCGTTCCAGGTGGAGTGCGAGAGGTTGGTTTTGTATTTATCTTCAGTGACGTCTTTACGGTCACGCTCACGCTGCCAGTAATAAATACCGCCCGTAAGGGTAGAATCTTCAATGAAACCTGCTGCTTTTGCCTCTGGCGCAACCACCAGGCCCGACATTGCTGTTACACCGGCGATAGCCAGCGCCAGCGCACTACGTTTGCCACTGAACGTACGCATAGATTATTCCTCTTTGACGAATTAAAACGCCTTAAACGGCGAAAAACAGAAAAGACCAAGTGGTCAGGGGTAGTCAGAAATACCCTCGAATTAACTACCGTCTTTAGGTTATTTTTCGCGACGCGAATTATCAATGCTTTTCAGCGGGCAAAAGTCAGGATTATGACGAAGTGCACATAATTGGTAGTGCTTTGTAACATTTACAGGAAGGCGAGGAATGACGGGAAATTCTCAGCTATTTCAGTGTCCAGGCGTGGGATCGGTTTCCTTTTTTATAACCTTTTTGATTTTCGTAATGA
>OKPJ01000461.1_pt1 | contig 10006 bp, 7 predicted proteins | sample 1612811 | NCBI WGS metagenome assembly OKPJ01 (sample SAMN04436818, study PRJEB24849) | human gut metagenome | biome: human gut; feature: NICU; material: stool | host: Homo sapiens | place: USA: Saint Louis, MO | collected 2011-05-19 | reverse complement strand
TATGCAGCTGGCGGGGAAACGCATCCTGATCGATCCGGTACTGAGTAGCTACGCCGCACCGTTCTCCTTCCTCAATAAAGCGTTTGCGGGGGAGTACCCGTGGCGTGCGGAGAGCATGCCGGAGATCGACCTGCTGATTATCTCCCACGATCACTATGACCATCTGGATTACGCCACCATCAAGGCGCTGCTGCCGAAGGTTAAGCGCGTGGTCACCCCGCTGGGCGTGGGGTCGCATCTGCGCTACTGGGGGATGAACCCGGAGATTATCGACGAGCGGGACTGGAACCAGTCGGTGCATATCAGCGATGCGCTGACGGTGCACGTTCTGCCGGCGCGCCATTTTTCCGGGCGCGGCATTAAGCGTAATCAGACCCTGTGGGGCAGCTTTATGTTTGTCACCCCAGAGCGAAAGGTCTACTACAGCGGAGACTCCGGTTACGGCCCCCACTTCAAAGCGATTGGCGAGCAGTTTGGCGGAGTGGACTTAGCCATCATGGAAAACGGCCAGTACGACCAGGACTGGAAGTACATCCATATGCACCCGGCGGAAACGGCGCAGGCCTCGGCAGATCTCAATGCCAAAGCGGTCGTACCGGGACATAACGGGCGTTTTGTGCTGGCGAAACATACCTGGAACGATCCACTGATCCAGCTGGCGAAAGCCAGTAAGGATAAAAACTACCGGCTGCTGACGCCGGAGCTGGGCGAGCCCGTGCGGGTGAGTGATACCACGCAACAATTTCGCGAGTGGTGGGAATAATGTTTAAGCGAGAAGCAGAGGGGGAGAGCAGCATGACGATTTCCGCTCAGGTCATTGATACGATTGTCGAATGGATCGATGACAACCTACACCAGCCGTTACGCATCGAAGAAATTGCCCGCCACGCGGGTTACTCAAAATGGCATTTACAGCGGCTGTTTATGCAGTACAAAGGCGAAAGTCTGGGGCGCTACATCCGCGAACGCAAGCTGCTGATGGCGGCGCGCGATCTGCGTGAGTCAGACGAGCGGGTGTACGACATCTGCCTGCGCTACGGGTTTGACTCGCAGCAGACGTTTACCCGCATCTTTACCCGCACCTTCAACCAGCCGCCCGGGGCGTATCGCAAAGAAAACCACGGTCGGGCGCACTGAAAAACATCCCCTCACCCTAACCCTCTCCCAAAGGGGAGAGGGGACGATTACACCCTCGCCCCTTTGGGGAGAGGGCCGGGGTGAGGGGATCAGACCGCACCATGCTTACCAGCTGTAATTCACCGTCGCCGTCACCGTCCGGCCAATCCCGTAGAAGCACGCCGTATCGCTTGCGCACGACGCCACATACTTTGTGTCTGCCACGTTATTGACGTTGAACTGCGCGCTTGCCCCTTTCAGGCTGCGGTTCATCTCGCCCAGATCGTAGCGCAGCATCGCGTCATACAGATCCACCGATGGCACCTTGAAGGTATTCTTCGCATCGCCGTAGCTGGTGCCGATGTAGCGCATCCCCACGCCAGCGGTCAGGCTCTTCAGCGCGCCGCCCGGAACGGTATAGCTGGCGAACGCCGATGCCATATGCGCCGGAATGCGCGCAGGCGTTTTGCCTTCAGTTCCCGCCACCGTGGTGCTTTCGGTTTTTGCATCGGTGTAAGTGTAGGAGCCAATCAGGTTGATGTTATCCATCAGCGTGGCGTGGATTTCCGCTTCAGCGCCTTTCGAACGCACCTTGCCCGCATTTTCGAACCAGCCTTCAGCGCTGTTATAGGTCGCGACGTTGTCCTGAGTTAAATCGTACAGCGCGAGGGTCATCAGCGTGGTGTCGACCGGCTGATATTTCAGGCCAATCTCGGTCTGCTCCCCGGTAGTAGGCTTAAATGGCGTAACGCCCGGCGCACGGTTGGTTTGCAGGTTCGGTTCAAACGAGGTGCTGTAGCTGACGTACGGCGACAGGCCAGAATCAAACGCGTACAGCAGGCCAGTGCGCCAGGTAAATTTGCTGTCGTTCTGCTGGGTAACGCTGCTGTCGGTGAAGTCGTTGGTACGCACTTCGCTCCAGTCGTAGCGCCCGGAAACCAGCCACTCCCAGTTGTTCCAGCTCATCTGATCCTGAAGATACAGGCCCATCTGGTCGAGATTTTGCTGCTCGTCGGACGCTGTTTTGAAGGTGCTTTCATTCACGTTCACGCCGTAAACCGGGTTTGTCCAGTCGAGGTCATACTGTGAGCCGCTCCCGCGCGCCAGCAGCTGTTTATCCTTACTGGTCTTGTAATCAAACCCGCCGAGCAGGGTGTGGCTGACGCTTCCGGTCTCCAGCAGATATTCCAGCTGGTTATCAAGGCCAAATTCGTTGGTCGTGCGCTCTTCACGCTGGGCGCGACGGGTCAACACCGTGCTGTTGGCCGCGCTGTTGGCGTAAACCAGATAACGATATTTCTGCTTGATGGTGGCGTAACGGGCGTTCTGGCGGAAGGTGAGGTTGTCGGCGAACTGGTGTTCCAGCTCGTAGCCAATCATCGTCTGCTCGCGCCAGGACTGATTGTAATTCGGATCGCTGACGTTAAAGTCGCGCGGGATGTATTTCCCGTCGACGCTTTTCACCGTACCGTAGGCGGGCAGGAAATTGCGGTATCCGGCATCCGGATCTTTCTGGTAGCTGGTCAGCAGCGTAAAGCGGGTCTGATCGTTCGGGTACCAGGTGATCGCCGGGGCGATCGCCATCCGCGTCTCTTTATAATCGTCCACCTGATTATGCTGCGTACGGGCGATACCGTTCACGCGATACAGCACGCGGCCGTCGTCGCTCAGCCTGCCGCCGAAATCAAACGCACCTTCGGCGAGATCGTGATTGCCGGTGCGGAACTGCACGTTGTGAATGGCCTCCGCCGTCGGGCGCTTGCTGGTCATGCTGATTAACCCGCCAGGATTCACCTGTCCAAACAGCACCGACGCCGGGCCGCGCACCAGCTCCACGCGCTCCAGCAGCCACGGGTCAACTGTGCCCGTCTGTGAGGAAGCCGTTGCGCCAAAGCTTAAGCCGTCGAGGAATTTCGGCACATAGCTAAATCCGCGCACAAACACCTCGTCGTTACGGTTAGACGAGCCCCGGTACTCGGTAAACACGCCCGCCGAGTAGCGCAGCGCCTGCGAAACGGAGGTGACGTCCTGCATGTTCATCTGATCGCGGGTGATCACCGATACCGACTGCGGCGTCTTCACGATCTCCGCGCTGGTCTTGGTGGCGGAGAGCGTTTTCGTCGCCACAATGCCTTTTACGGGCGCAGTGGGCTCTTCACTCACGCCCTGCGTCACCGTAATCGTTTCTTCTTTCGTTTCTGCCTGAGCCGCGACGCTGGTCGCCGCCAGACTCAGCAGCCAGAGCTGCATTATCTTATTATTTTTAAACATTTTTATTGAACGTCCTTGGTTGCTATCGCCATAAAAACACCGGTAAATCGCCGTTGATGATATTGCAAATTATTACCATTTGCATTAGCGTTGTTAACAAATTTCGTTGGGGAATAAGCGGTAATGAAGAGGGTATGGAGTGGGTTGCTGTTGGGGATCGGCGCGCTGCCCGCCGTGGCGGCAACGTGCGAGCAGTCGTCCCGGCAGGGCGATATTCAGGGAAAGTTTGATGCCAGCGGCGAAGTCTGCTTCTCCCTGCCTGAATTAGGTGAAAATTACGTTTCCGCCACGCTGCATGGCGTGACGGATGCGCGCCTGCTGGACGGACAAAACCGCCGCATTCGCACGCTGGTCGAAAACGGTCCTGCCGACGGGGAACACACGCTGCTGTTTGCTCTGCCGGTGAAACAGAACACCTCGCTGGTGCTACACGGCGAAGCCGGAAAGCCGTGGCGTTTTCAGTGGCGAATGAAAGAGACCTCTCCGTTACCACGCGTGCAGATGCTGGCGCCAGAAAGCCCGACGCTGAAGGCGCTGGCAAACGACATTTCTGCCGGTGGAAGTACCGAGGCGTTCTGGCAGGCGCAGCGTCGACAGGGAACGCCGATGGTGGAGCCGGTAGATGCGAGCCATAAGCGCGTGACCTTTCTGTGGCGCGGCGCGCGGGATAACGTCTTCATTCTCGGCTCGCCGGCGGGGGGTCACGATCCGCTGTTCCGCCTGGGCAACAGCGACGTCTGGTTCCGCAGCTACGTGGTCCCCGCTGATACGGTGATGCAGTACAAGCTCGCCCCCGATGTGCCGATCGTTGAAGGCTCTGCCCGCGATCAACGCCGCGCCATCCTGGTAAGCGCGCAGGCCGATCCGCTTAACCCGAATAGCTTTGGGGAGCAGAAGACCGATCGCTGGAATCGCTTTTCTCTGCTCGATCTCAGCCCGGCGCGCTACTGCTCCGTTCGGGCTACGGCACAGCCGCTGGTACACGGGACATTGAGTCGCCAGAGGCTGAGCAGCAACATCCTCGGCAATGCCCGCGACGTGATGATCTACCAACCGCGCGGCACACAGCCCGCACGCTGGACGCTCATCCTCTTCGACGGACAGGTTTATCAGGACGAATACCATTTTGCCAACGTGCTGGACGGTCTGATTGCCCGGCATCACCTACCACCGATTAACGTGGTGTTTATCGACAGCCTCGATCACGCCCGTCGCGGCAACGAGCTGCCGCCGAACCCGGATTTTGCTGACTTTATGGCGCACGAGCTGCTGCCGTGGCTGCGGGGGAAGGGCATCGGCATGCAGCGGCAGAAAACCGTACTGGCAGGATCAAGCTACGGGGGAATTGCCTCTTCATGGGTAGCGCTGCGCTATCCGCGCCTGTTTGGCAACGTGCTGAGCCTTTCCGGTTCTTACTGGTGGGCGCCAGAAGGTGACGCCCCAGGCTGGCTGACGCGTCAGTACCAACAGTCTCCACCGTATCCGGTGCGCTTCTGGTTACAGGCCGGGAAGTTTGAAACCACGGGGCCGGGCGGCGGTATCTATCGCACCACGCAGGATTTTGAACAGGTGCTGAGGGAAAAAGGCTATCGCGTCAGCTTCCACCCCTCATCCAGCGGCCACGACTACGCGGCCTGGTGTGAAGCGCTGATCCACGGGATGCGCGATCTCACTGGCTTACGACGCCAGTGAAAACCAGCGGCGCCAGATGAAACGCAGGATAAAGAATTCGATGGCGCCGAGCACCAAAAACCACAGACAGAACAGAATGGTGTACAGCTGATTCAGATCGACCATATGAAAGGTCTGAACCAGCTTCTGCGCCAGTACCAGCCCAAGCGAAGGCGCAGGGAGCAGCAGGCATGAAAGCATTGCCAGCAATAAAATGCCGCCTGCCGTGAGCAGCGATTCTAGCGGGTGTTTCATCGTAATGTTAATCGTCAGTTAAAAATGTCATTGTCCGGCATCCCGGAACGTAAAGCAATATAAATCCGGCGCACGTTTACGGATAAAACGAATGCGCTATTCTGTGAATAATTAACAGAAAAAGATAAATATCCCAGACGCGATTAAATAATTATCGCGTAGTGTAAATAAACGTCCGCATCAGGAAAATAATTTTACAAATGTATAGGTGCTATAACCAATTAACGTGGCAATAACAATGGCCGCGATAACGTATAACACCAGTCTGCGCCCGCGATAAATACCCCACATGGTTCCCCCTCGTTTAGTTTTGGTTTAGAAATATTTTGTAAAAATCAGATCATCGAAATAGTTTTAATCAGTTTTGAATAACCGAGAAGTCATTATATTGCGGTAGATCAATTTAACCCGCAAGATTTAAAAATGAATTATTTAAAGCCAGAAAGGAATTCCGGCTTCCGTCCACCGGATATTGAAGGAAAAATACCATGACCAAAAAAAATTTCTCGCAGAATATGCCACCCGCAGGCGGGCAGGCGTACCAGAAGACCGTAGAGCAGGTGCTTGCTCAGGCGCAGAGCCAGGCTAATGGCCTGGACCGCGCCGAGGCGCAGGCACGTTTGCAGAAACATGGCCCGAACGCGCTGCCGGAGAAAAAAGGCAAGCCGGCCTGGCTGCGTTTTCTCGCGCATTTTAACGATGTCCTGATTTACGTCCTGCTGGCAGCCGCCGTATTAACGGCAGTAATGGGACACTGGGTTGATACGCTGGTTATTCTGGGCGTGGCGGTAATCAATGCCTTAATTGGCCACATTCAGGAAAGTAACGCGGAAAAATCCCTGAAGAGTATTCGTAATATGCTCGCCAGCGAGGCGCGCGTTATTCGTAACGGCAACCATGAAACAATTCCCACAACTGAAATAGTCCCGGGCGATATTATTGTATTGCGTGCGGGGGATCGTATTCCGGCGGATATGCGTTTAATTGAAGCGCATAATTTACGCGTGGAAGAGGCAATTCTAACCGGCGAATCTACCGTGGTGGATAAACACACGAACCCGCTGAACGGCGAATTACCGCTGGGCGATCGCACCAACATGGTCTTCTCCGGAACGACCGTCAGCGCGGGCGGCGGCGTCGGTGTGGTCACCGCCACCGGTCAGGATACGGAACTCGGCCACATCAACCAGATGATGGCGGGGATCGAGAAGCACCGTACGCCGCTGCTGGTGCAAATGGACAAGCTGGGTAAGGCGATCTTCGCGATTATTCTGGCGATGATGGCCGCGCTGTTTGTTTTCAGCCTGGCGTTCCGCGAGATCCCGATGGGCGAGCTGCTGCTCTCCCTGATCAGCCTGGCGGTCGCCTCCGTACCGGAAGGTCTGCCGGCGATTATCTCCATCATCCTCTCCCTGGGCGTGCAGGCAATGGCGCGCAAGCGGGCCATCATCCGCAAGCTGCCGACGGTGGAAACGCTTGGCGCGATGACCGTGGTCTGCTCGGATAAAACCGGCACCCTGACCATGAACGAGATGACGGTCAAAGCCATCATCACCGCCGACGCCTGCTACCGCGTGGACGGCAACAGCTACGAGCCGGTGGGCAACCTCTATCTGGAAGGCAGCGACGAGCCGGTCCACATCCAGCCGGGCACCGTGCTGGAGCAGTACCTGCGCACCATCGACCTGTGTAACGACAGCCAGCTGATTCAGGACGAGCGCGGGCTGTGGGGCATCACCGGCGGCCCGACCGAGGGCGCGCTGAAGGTGCTGGCGGCGAAAGCGCACCTCGCGCCGGTCGAGACCACGCTGGTTAACAAGATCCCGTTCGACTCGCAGTACAAGTACATGAGCACCCACTACCAGATTGGCGGTGAGGAGCAGATCCTGATTACCGGGGCGCCGGACGTCATTTTCGCCTTGTGCGCCGAGCAGCTGACCCGTCACGGTGCGGAAGCCTTCAACCGCGCGTACTGGGAAACGGAGATGGAGCGCTATGCGCGTCAGGGACTGCGCATGGTCGCCGCGGCGTTCAAGCCGGCGAACGGCGAGCAGGAACTGACGCACGATGACCTGAGCCACGGCCTGATCTTCCTCGGCATCGCCGGGATGATGGATCCGCCGCGCCCGGAAGCGATTGACGCGATTAACGCCTGCCAGCAGGCGGGGATCCGCGTGAAGATGATCACCGGGGATCACCCGCAGACGGCGATGAGCATCGGCCAGATGCTGGGGATCACCAACAGCGAGCAGGCGGTCACCGGCTACCAGCTGGAGAAGATGGACGACGCCGAGCTGGCGGAAGCGGCGGTGAAGTATGACATCTTCGCCCGTACCAGCCCGGAGCATAAGCTGCGCCTGGTGAAAGCGCTGCAGGACAAAGGTGAAATTGTCGGCATGACCGGCGACGGCGTGAACGACGCCCCGGCGCTGCGTCAGGCGGACGTGGGCATTGCGATGGGCATTAAGGGCACGGAAGTGACCAAAGAGGCGGCGGACATGGTCCTGACGGACGATAACTTCGCCACCATCGCCAGCGCAGTGAAAGAGGGGCGTCGCGTTTACGACAACCTGAAGAAGACCATCCTGTTCATCATGCCGACCAACCTGGCGCAGGGGCTGCTGATTGTGATTGCGCTGCTGGCGGGGAACATCATTCCGCTGACGCCGGTGCTGATCCTGTGGATGAACATGGCGACCTCCGCCACGCTCTCCTTCGGCCTGGCCTTTGAAGCCGCCGAGCGCAACATCATGCGCCGTCCGCCGCGTCAGACCGGCCAGCACGTGATGGACGCCTACGCCGTCTGGCGCGTGGCCTTCGTCGGCACCATGATTGCCATCGCCGCCTTTGCGCTGGAAGCCTGGCTGGCTCCGCGCGGCCACAGCGCGGAGTTCATCCGCACCGTGCTGCTGCAGATGCTGGTCTGCGCCCAGTGGGTATACATGATTAACTGCCGCAACACCGAAGGGTTCTCCCTCAACCGCGGCCTGCTGGCGAACAAAGGGATCTGGCTGGTGACGGGCGTGCTGTTCCTGCTCCAGGCGGCGATTATCTACCTGCCGTTTATGCAGATGCTGTTCGGTACCGAAGCCCTGCCGCTGCGTTACTGGTTTGTGACCCTGGCCGTTGCAGGCGTGATGTTCTTCGTCGTCGAAATCGAGAAGCGGCTGACCCGCAGGTTCCGTAAGGCTGCATAACCTTTTGCCCTCACCCTAACCCTCTCCCTGTGGGAGAGGGAACTCTGACCTCCCTCTCCCACAGGGAGAGGGCCGGGGTGAGGGAAAACAACGCCGAGGTACTCCCATGAAATTCCCACTTCTGTTCGCGCTCCTCGCCTGCACCCTGCCACCCGCATTCGCCGCGGCCATTCCCGTGCGTGTCGCCACCGTGGAGCAGACCGCCCACGCCGCCGAGCGGCAAATTCCGGGCCGCATTGAAGCTATCCACACCGTTGAACTGCGCGCCCGCACGGAAGGCGTCATCACCAGAATCCACTTCCGCGACGGGCAGTACGTGAAAAAAGGCGACGTGCTGTTTGAGCTGGACGACGCCGAGCCGCGCGCCGCCCTGCGCCTGGCGCAGGCCGAAGTGAAAAGCGCTGAAGCCACGCTGCGCCAGGCGCAGCAGCAGCTCTCCCGCTTTGAAAGCCTCGGCAGCAGCAACGCCATCAGCCGTCACGACGTGGACAACGCCCGCATGCAGCGCGACGTAGCGAGCGCCGCGCTGGAGCAGGCGAAAGCCCGGCTCGAGACCCGCAGCGTCACCCTCAACTACACGCGCATTACCTCACCGATTGACGGACGCGTGGGGCACAGCAACTTTCACGTCGGCAGTCTGGTGAATCCTGCCAGCGGTGTGCTGGTGGAGGTGGTGCAGCTTGACCCGATCCGCATCGCCTTTGCGCTGGAAGAGGGGGCGTTTGCCGCCAAAGCCGGACAGCATGCGGATATCAACGCCATGAAGCGTGCCTGGCAGGCGCTGATCGACAGCAACGGCCAGCGCGTCAGCGGCGAGCTGACGTCAGTGGATAACCGCGTTGACCCGCGCACCGCCAGCGTGATGCTGCGCGCCGAGTTTGCCAATCCGCGCCATCAGCTGCTGCCCGGCGGCAATGTGAACGTGTTTTTGCGCCCGGCAAGCGAGCAGCCGGTGCTGACCCTGCCTGCCGCAGCGGTCCAGCAGAACGGCGACGGCTTCTTTGCCTGGGTGGTTAATGCCGACGGCAACGCCGAAATGCGCCCGCTGAACGTGGCCGGGCAGATCGGCCAGCAGTTTCAGATTGCCTCTGGCGTGAAGCCCGGTGAGCGAGCGATTACTGACGGCGCGCAGCGCGTGCAGCCAGGCGCTGCAGTCCAGATACTCAATTAAGGAGCCATCATGCTGACGTTTTTCATCAAACGCCCGCGCTTCGCGATGGTGATTGCGCTGGTCATCACCCTGCTGGGGGCCATTGCGCTGAGGATTATCCCGGTGGAGCAGTACCCGCAGATCACGCCGCCGGTGGTGAACGTCTCTGCCAGCTGGCCCGGTGCCAGCTCCGCTGACGTGGCGGAGGCCATCGCCACGCCGCTGGAGACGCAGCTGAACGGCGTGGACCATATGCTCTATATGGAGTCCACCAGCTCGGACGAAGGCACTTACAGCCTGAACATCACCTTTGCGGCGGGCACCGATCCGGATCTCGCCGCCATCG
>OKPJ01000452.1_pt1 | contig 10219 bp, 10 predicted proteins | sample 1612811 | NCBI WGS metagenome assembly OKPJ01 (sample SAMN04436818, study PRJEB24849) | human gut metagenome | biome: human gut; feature: NICU; material: stool | host: Homo sapiens | place: USA: Saint Louis, MO | collected 2011-05-19 | reverse complement strand
GGGCATACACAGGATAGGTGAAGAACAATAAATGCACGCAGTTCAGCCCAAAATGGAATAACGTTGCAACCCAGAGCCTGCCGCTCCACATCCACGCCAGGCCGTAAATAGTGCCGGAGAGGCTGGCAAAAATAATCAGCAGTAAACCGCCGCTATAATGCATCAGCCCAAAGAGGACTGAGGCCATCAACAACGCGACAACAGGATGAACGATCCGGGACAAGCGCTGCTGCAGGTAGCCTCTGAACAGGGCTTCCTCGGCCAAAGAGACGAAGAAAATATTCGCAAGGGCAAATTGCGCGAACCATTCTGGCGCATGTGGCTCAATTCTCAGCCCGCCCAACGCCACAGCCAGAAGTAACAGCGCGGGTACCGCAAGTACCAATATTACCCAGCCGAGCTTGCCAATTTTATAGAGGGGTTTTGCTACGAATAGCGTTGGCATGCACGTAATTAAAAAGAACGGCACCACCGCCTTGTCCATATTAAAGTACATACTGAACGGTATGCTTTGCGGACCAACGACGACAGCATCCAGCACTTTGGGATTATGGAAGCCCGGGAGTACATGCATAACCAGGGTAACGGCGATGATCACACACAGGCCTTCAATCAGATAAGTGTATTTATCATCCTTATTACGTAGCCATTCAACAACAGACCAGCCAATAACGATTGACGCAATAACCAGCAGCGCCGGGGCGTCAAGAATGCTCTGTTTCCAGCCGAGAAATGCCGTTAATCCCAGCAGCAGGTAAGCCAGGCTTTTATTAAGGGAAAGTGCGGCAAGCGAAATTGCGAGTAGATACCACATAAATGTCCTTCATGACCGATAAATTTTAGGGTCGATGTCCCAAATATGTCCCACAACGGAAATCAGGAGGATGTGAGTGAGGCGTAACTCTATGAAATGAAATGGCACGCCCTGTAGGATTCGAACCTACGACCTACGGCTTAGAAGGCCGTTGCTCTATCCAACTGAGCTAAGGGCGCACTGAGAAGCGTGTACTTCGCGGTGGTGAAACGCGAAGAATTATACGGTCAATGGCAGGTGAGTCAATGCCTTTTCCGTTTTCAGGGCCAATTACCGCTAGCCGATTGTAAATACGGCTATTTTCTCAACATTCCTCCCTGTTTTACCGTAAAATTTAGCGCTGCGAAAAGGCTTAGTTGCATTTAAGTAACGCCTGCTGTTTTCCTGAACGTCAGCTCGTCACACTAGAGCCAGGTATCCCGGCCGCCTGGAGGCTGACAGACAACAGGACAATGGAGTGACAGCGCAAAACCCGATCGATACGCCCCCCCGGTTACAGTACCTCTCTCAGGACATCGTCGGCATTAAGCTTGAGCCTATCGTCACCCTCGCCTCTTTGCGGCAGGTTGGCGTGGAGGTCCTTAGCGTCCTGGCCGATACGCGGCACAGTGAGGATTTTTTTTGCGATCGGTCCGCTGGCTGGTCGCTAACGCTGCTTGAGGCGCAGCTTGCTGCGTTAAAAAAAACGCCGCACGGTCATAACCTTTTTATTAATCTGCCGATAACCGTCCTGACAGAGCCTGCGTCCTTCCAGCGGCTCATCAGACTCCCCTGCGTGCCGCTCAATATTGAGCTTGTCGACCTTGCGGCTTTTTTGGCGCTGTCCGTCGCGCAGAAGCAGCGCGTGGTTCAGAATCTGCAGCAGCTGAGCAGACAGGGGCACGCTATCTGGCTGGATGACATTGATGATGTCTTAGTGCAGTCGTTTTTATCCTGTCGACTTCCATTAAGCGGCATCAAAATAGATAAGGAAGCATTCTGGCGTTTACGCGACACCCCTGCGCTGAGGCAACTGGTTTCCCTTTGCTTTCAGCTTGCCGGGAAAGTGCTTATCGAAGGTATTGAGACTGAACGCGATCGTACCTGGGCACTGCAGGCAGGCGCAGACTTCGGCCAGGGATATTACTGGCCGTCCTGGACATGGCCGGAGGATTAAAACGCCATTTCCAGGAGGGAGACCATGCGAATGACAGTGCGCCGTTACCGGCGGCGGCGTACAGGAAGTGATGCACTGGGATTTACGCGCTCACCTTTTGCTCCCCCCTTTTTTGACCGGCTCGAATTTTTGAGCCAGTCCATCAGCCAGCCCCGCAAAACAGACGCCCCGTTTATTCTCCTGGTGACGGAGGATCATTTCCTGCGCACCGGTTTTCTCAACGGGCAGTTTCCCCTGAGCAGCTGCTGCGATTTCGCCACGCTGGACGACGCCCTTGTCGCACAGACGCAATGGCCCTCCGCCCGTCTGGTCGTGGATATTGAAAGCCGGTCAACGGGGCTTCTGGAGAAACTGGATCAGTTGAGAAGGCATAGCCTGTTTCCTCCGTTCCTGACGCCCTGGCTGTTAGTCCGGGCCGATAATTACGACACCCGCCTTTTCTGCAAAGCGGCAGGTCCCTTTCATGTGCTCGAGCGCCAGCTGAACGCCGCGGCACTCCAGCACAGCCTGCTGGATGCCCGCCCGCCACAGGGCTCCGACAAAGATTGGTTCAACCGCAATGAATGGCCGATCCTGCAGGAACTCTCCCGGGGCAAGACGTTACGTCAGATTGCCCTTATGCAGAATCGTCCCTATAGCCGCATTATCTATCGTCTTAGCTGCATCCTGGTGAAGCTGGGACTGAGTCATCGACAGGAATTGTTGCATCTTCTTAATAACCTCTCAGACTGCACGTTTTCACTCACGTCCTAACCCCTTATTTCCTAAAGCGCTTTAAGAATTTACTTACCATTCGTGTTTCAAAAATGTTAATTTTTAACAATAAAGTCGAAATTATAACTATTCCTAATTTATGGGCGAGAACCTTGTGAAATGCCACAAATTGAACGAACGGCAGCACTTTCCTCCATCCGTTAAGTGAATGCAGACAGCGTTAACAAGATGATAATGATGTAAAAACAAGCAGCTTAGCGACTGCGCCCTGGAGGGAAAAGCGAAGCAGATAGCATGTTCTCCTGTGCAGGAGTTGCGGAGCTGAAGGTCAACCTTCACGCTTTCAGATGAAGGTCTGACGGCCTGCGAGGGCAATTGTTCACCTCATCAGACCGGGCGAGTCCCCCAAAATGATGCGTATTTTTGTTAACAATTGATCAACATACAGAGATATCTGTTATTTTTTGTTATTACATAAAGATGAAAATATGCGGTAAATGGGATAACAGGATATTTCCGCTAAATTTAAAAAAATAGCGATTCAGATCCAGAAGATAATACAAACCAATATCCTGTGATTAATTTACAGGGTTTTCGGAAAAAACTTACCCTGTATAATAAGAAGCGTACCAAATCTGAATAAGAAAAACCTTTTTGCCAACACCAGCCAAATGAGATGACCGCGCTGAGGCATAGTTCTTTTCATTACGTAAACAAGGATGCTTTCGCTCTTTCCAGGGAAATACTACGGTATAGGGATCTGCACATTATATCCTTCCGGCATTTCGAGAGTTTTACCAAACTCTGCATAACGCTTTTAACAATCTGAGGCATTAAAAATGAAACCGGCATCCGTTATCATTATGGACGAACATCCTATCGTCAGAATGTCGATAGAAGTCCTGCTACAGAAAAATAAGAATATCACAGTCAAGCTCAAGTCTGGCGATAGCCATGAAGTCCTTGACTGTATCCGTAATCACCCTATCGATCTGGTGATCCTTGACATTGAACTCACGGGCACGGATGCTTTCGCTTTACTTAAGAGAATCAGAAACTTAAACAAAGACATTAAGGTTCTGTTCCTCTCATCTAAATCAGAGTTATTTTACGCGGGTCGCGCCATTCGCGCCGGGGCAAATGGCTTCGTCAGTAAACGAAAAGATTTGGGTGAGATCTACAACGCCGTAGAAATGATCCTGATGGGCTATTCCTTTTTCCCATCGGAAACGCTGAACTTTATAAACCATTTGGGTTCAGGGAAAGGGATGGCAGTCGATATGCCATTATCAAATCGCGAGGTCACGGTATTACGCTATCTGGCGAATGGATTATCCAATAAGGAAATTGCTGAACAGCTACTATTAAGCAACAAAACCATTAGCGCGCATAAATCCAATATTTATTCCAAGCTGGGCGTGCAAAGCATCGTGGAATTAATTGATTACGCCAAAGCGCACGAGCTGCTTTAACCTGAATTCACTCCCTGCAGCTTATCTGAGCTGCAGGGAGTGCGGTCAGTGCTAATTATAGTTAATCATAAAGGTGGCATCCGCATCGGCTCGTCCGGGCTGAGGGTTATCTGCAGTGGCAATATAATTGGCATAAAACGACAATGTTGCATTCCCCTGCGCATCAACCGAGACCGGCTGGCTGGCCTGCTGAAGAGCCAGACGCGTTTTATCCGCATCCCTGATCTCTACCGCGACACGGCTCGCTGTACTGGCGTCGTTCAGCGCCAGCAAACCGTTATTGCTCCCGTCGGCTTTACCCGAAAACGTTATCGACGCGGCGCCCGGCGGACAGCCGGTCAGCTTCAGCGTAAACGGCATGGGCTGCGTGCGGCTCCCGGTGGTGCTGAGCTGTTTCGTGGGCCAGGTGCCCAGCGTGACGGTCTTGTCGCTGTCGCTGCCTTCCGCGACGCAGGTAAAATCAACAATATTGCCGTAGAGCCGAATGTTAATTTCGCCCAACGCGGTGTCCGCCTGAGCCTGTGTGCAAAGCGCAAAGAGCGCCACGGTGAGAAAACGGATCCCGTTTCGCATATCGGCTCCTTAGTCGTAATCCACGCGCAAATACCCGCGCGAGGTGAAACGCCCTTCCGCTGGCTTGTTGCCCGTCACGCTCACCGGCCAGACGCGGATCCCCACCTTTGCCTGCGCGCTGTCGTCGAGGCGGAACGGAATTTTGCTTGTCAGGTTGTTAGGCGTTAGCGGCGCACCGCTCTCGTTGGCAATGATGAACCCGACGTCCGGGTTATCCGACACCAGCACATTATCAGAGACTTTCTCCGCCTCTACGCGCATCGTCAGCATGGCGTTTGCCTCCACGTTGGTGCATTTGATCGCAATGGTTTTGCTTTGCGATGAGACGCCCTCCGGTTTGTTACCTACGCCCGCCTTGCTGAACAGGGAGGCGCCAATGTCGCCGAAATCAAACTCCACCACGTTCCCGGCGTTGATAGCGCAGCTTTGCGGCACCTGAATGGTACCGCTGTAGCTGATGGTATAGACCGGCGTGGTGAGCGGATCCGAGGAGGTGGTGGTGACGTAAACGCGGAACATGGTGGCGCGCGGGATCACGACCATATTAATAAAACGTCGGGTTACCTTAAGGCGGAAGACAAGGCTGGAGTCCTGAACGCCAAACGGTCTGTTTTTGGAGACGTTAGGATGGCTCCCCATCTGGATATAGTTTTTTGGCGGATAAAACACGCCAGCATAGCTGTCCGTGATTTTCATGGCTCCGTCCAGATAGTCGTTCAGCTTCAGATACTGATAGCCATCGCTCGTTCCCGTAACCTGATAATCGGTCACATAGCTACGCTTGGTGGTATTCCCGACCGTGCCCTTCGGGCAGACGGCATTGACCCCTACCCACTGCGACTTCTCGCTGAGCGTCACGACCTGTCCAATCTGGTTATTCGAGCTATTGAATTTGTCCGTCAGGTCGTAATGCACCTCCGTCGGCACGCCTTTTTCATTGACGCACACGGTGGCGAATGCATTTGCCGCAGGCAGTAGCGCCAGAAGCGACAAGCCTAAGATGTGGGTTTTATTCACAGCGAATCCCCTTCATTGTGATTGCCTGTTGCAGGCTCTTTTCAGGCAAGCTGTAAGGCGCGCGACACTGAGACTGCGCCCCGTCGCCCCACTGGATCAGCAGCTCGCCCTCCAGCGGCAGCCCGCTCAGGTAAATTTGCCCGTCATCCCCCACCATGCTGGTGACCCCGCTTTGCGTTTCGCGGACCACCGCGCCAAACGGCACGGGCTGGTTGCCGCGCGTTACCGTCAGCAGGGCGCGCACGCCAATGCGAGTATCAAAGCTGGCGCGCACCAGCGCGCCTTTGGTCGGCACCACGCTGCTCACGTTGTTTTCGATGTCGGTGTTGTTGCTCATGGTGTTGGTATCCAGCGCCACGCGGTTGTAGCGGTAGACGGTGGCATACGGCATCACCGCATAGCCTCGCCAGTCGGTTCTCACGCCGGTCTGGTTTTCCACGCTGACGCCGGATGCCCCCGGCGCTTTGATCAGCACGTTGGTGTCGCCCAGCGGCTGGCTGAAGGTCACGCCGTCGGCATGACCGACGACCCCGCCGGAGAGCTGCCAGTTGAGATCGTGTTGATCGTCGCTGTAGTTGTAGCCCACGCCCAACGTGCCGTAGGTCGCCTGCCAGTTGGCGCTGGCGCTTCCGCTTGACCCGTTGGTGCTGGTGTGTCCCTGAGTCACGCTGTAGTTCAGGTTGCGGTCCTCCAGCAGCGTGCCGCTGACGCCGGTTTGCCAGCTTGTGTCGCCATCGCTGTTCCGGCTGGCGGATGCCGTGGCGTAGGCACGGTCAATTGCGCTGTCCCGGCGATAGCCCTGACGGGTAAAGATACTGAACGGCACGGAGACGTTAAACGACGCGATCCGGTCGGTGCCGTCGATCCCGACGGATTTGTTCCACGACCACGAAACGGAGTAGTTGATCCCCTTCATGCCCCCCGCATACCCCAGCTGGTACCAGAGGTTCGACTCGTCGGTACCCCAGTAGGTCTGCTCGCTGCCGGAGATATAGACCGAGCCGTAATCCCCCAGCGACTGAGAAACGTTAAGCTGGAAGCGGCCTTTTTTATTCCACGTCAGGTTGTGATAGCTCTGCACGTCCGGCACATCGTTATCGTCCTGGCTGTCGGCATACTGATAGCCTTCCATTGAGCGCCATGCCACATCGTCCAGGGTGTAAAACCCTTTTGTGGAGTAGCGGTAGCCCAGCAGCTGGAAGTTGGTGCCAAAGCCGTTAAGGGATTTCGCATAGAGGAAGCGCAGGGACTGTCCTTCGCGAGCTGGCTGCGGGCGTGGGTGATATCGAGCGAAACCGCGCCCCAGTCGCCCAGGTTTTTTCCGGCCCCGACGGCGACCGCGGTATAGCGTGACGCCAGCTGCGTTCCGCCGTAGAGCGTAAAGCCGTTGGCAAGCCCGGTAATCAGGGTGCCCTGGGTGAAGAACGGCGTATCCTGATCGCTGTTACCGCTGCGGTAATCCCCCGCGACGAGGTCATACTTCCAGCGCCCTTCACGCTGCAGAAGCGGCACGGTGGAGTACGGCACGGTATAGCGCTGCTGGGTACCGTCTTTCTCTTCTACCGTCACTTCCAGGTCACCGCTTGAGGAGGTGGGGTTGAGATCGGTAATCGCAAATGCGCCCGGCTGCACATAGCTTTGATAGATCACGTAGCCATTCTGACGCACCACCACTTTGGCGGGCGTCCGGGCGATCCCGCGTACGGTGGGCGCGTAGCCCTGCAGGCTGTCCGGATACATGCTGTCAGACGAGAAGAGCCGTCCGCCGCGGAACCCCATGCTGTCGAATACGTCATTGCCGGTATTGCTGTCGCCCAGGACCAGTTCGCTTTTCAGCGGGATCACGGTGCGCTGCGCCCAGGTGCCAATATTCTGCCACTCGCTGTGCCGCTGCCCGTTGGTCTGCGTGTATCGCCATGCGCCGTTGTTGCGCAGGCGCCAGGCGCCATAGTTCAGCCCGCTCTGCAGGTTGAGGTAATAGCTGTCGTCTTCGCTGCCCCGGTTGCCCGTAAAGCTGTAGTTCAGCAGCGCGGCGGGGATGCCTTCATCCCACTGTTCCGGCGGAATGTAGCCCCGGGCGCTGTTCTGCAATGCCACCTGCGGCAGGCTAACGTTCAGGCGCTGTGAGGCAAAGTTGAATACCGTTTCGCTGCCGGGAATGGCCGTGGTCAACGGGACGCAGGCCTCACCCTGAACCTGAGCCAGCTCGGGAAACGCCGCAACGTTGACGCCAAAGCGGTCCAGCATCGCGCGCGTAATACACGGCGATAGCCCGCCCGCCACCGGCGGCGTGTTCTCTGCCTGCTCAAAACGCACGTCCTGAGTCCCGATAAATTCATCGTTACGCCAGATATCCACGCGATAAACGCCGGGTGCCTGCTGGTGTCCTTGTTCAAAACGCGACAAATCCGCCACGCTGGCGGTGTCGTCGGACAGGAAGGACGGGTTGAAATAGCTTTCGCTCCAGCCAGCCTGCGGCCAGAGCGCAGCCATCAGCGCCAGTGCAACCGGGCAGTAACGTCCCTGATGGTTTTTCATCGCCCTGACTCTGCTCACAGGTTGACGCTACGCGCCGGCGTGATGGCACCGTAGTCATTCACGCTCTGCCAGGAGAGCGTGCCGCCGGCACCGGCTGGCAGCACCTGCTGTGCCGCGCTTTTCGGCGCCACCATGAGGTTATCCAGCGTCTTCCCGCCCAGCTTCAGATTGACGAGGGTGATGTAATACGGAGACGCGTTGCTGACTTTGAGATGGTTACCCGCGCGCTCAAACCGCAGCTGGGAAAGCGCCTCTTCCGGCTGCATTGCCAGGTTGTTCGGGCGCACAAACAGCTTGATGCGCGAGAGAATAGCCAGCTGCAGCACGTTATTATTTTCCGTTTTGGCTTTGTTCACTGACGGGATCGCTTTCACGTTCATGTAAAACAGCGATTCGCGGTCGGCAGGCAGCGCAGGCCCGGCGTAAATAATGCGCAGCGTGTTTTCACTGTCCGGCTCGCTAACAAACAGGGGCGGCGTGACGGCAAACGTTTTTTCTTTTTGCCCGTTCGCATTTTCGATCCACGCGTTAATTAAATAGCGCTCCTGTTTATTGCTGTTGGTGATCGCCAGCGACGTTTGCTTCGCGTCCGCCGGGTAAATAACGCGGGTGGCTCCCAGCGCAATACCGCCGGATGCATTCGCGCAGGCAGAAACCATCATTAAAATAAACGATAAAAAAAGTCCTGGTTTAATTAGGGTATTCATCACAACCGTACCTTTAATAATGTGTTCGCAGGTGTTATGGATAAATCAACGTAAACCAGACATCCGACTGAATCTTGCCTGGCTCGAGGTGTTCGGAAATAGCCCGATAGCGGGCGCTAAAATGGAACGCCAGCTCGCGGGTATCGATCGGCAGCCAGCTGACGGCCGTGGCGTTTGGGATAATCTGACGCTGCTGCTCGTCAAAGAGCGCCAGCCCAACGCCGCTGCTGACGGGCGTTTCACCTGGTCGCGATGTCGCCAGAAAGACCTGAGGATCTTCTGCGGGTGTGGCCCCCTGAAACTGGATCCCCACGGTGCGCGAAACATCAACGCTGCAGTCCAGCAGCCGTACGGTGAAAGGCACATTCACCGTGGAAAAACTGCCCACGCCGGAAAATGAATTGGTTCGGTACTGCCCCATATCGATGCGCATATTCTGGCTGTCGGGCGCCACGGCGCAGCCGCCGTTCACCAGTTCACCTCTGAGATGAACCTTGCCGCCTTCGATCACCACGGTATGCGCCGATGCCGGGCAAGCCATCGCAAGGGTTAACAGCAGTAGTGTTCCTGTCCTTGTCATCCTTTGTTCCTGGCAATAGCGTATGACGGGCCTCGTCCCTGAGGCCTGAACATCCCTGTGCGGAGGAATTATTCGTATTTCATAACGAAGGTGGCGTCAGCGTTCGCCTGGCCTGGCTCGGTAGTCGCAGCCGTGGATTTATAACGCGCGGTGAACTTCAGGGTGTTCGTCCCTTCGATCAGCGTCTGCGCAGCAGAGAAGGTCGCACCGTCTGGGGTCAGAACGCTGGATTTGCTGTCGAGGATCTCAATACCCACGCCTTTCGCGGTGTTGTCGTTGCTGCCGGAGGTGACGGCCAGCAGGGTTTTGTCGGTTGGGTCGATCTGACCGGTGAACGCAACAGCGGCAGTTTTGGCCACCAGCGGATCGCAATCGTTCAGTTCAATGTTGAACGGAATATTAGAGGTGGTGTCGCCCACTTTGGTGAATTTCGCGGTACGATACTGACCCAGATTAACGGTCTGCTCGGAAGAATCAGTATTTACTGAACAAGCCGCATTAACCAGCTCACCTTTAAAATGTACGGTACCGCCATTTACGGAAACCGGCGCAGCAGGATCCGCTGCATTTGCGGCACCCGCAACCAGGGCCAAAGTTGCAATAACAGTAGAAGCAATGTTGCTGAGTTTCATGTCTATTCCTTTAAAA
>OKPJ01000445.1_pt1 | contig 10383 bp, 9 predicted proteins | sample 1612811 | NCBI WGS metagenome assembly OKPJ01 (sample SAMN04436818, study PRJEB24849) | human gut metagenome | biome: human gut; feature: NICU; material: stool | host: Homo sapiens | place: USA: Saint Louis, MO | collected 2011-05-19 | reverse complement strand
GAAAAAGAGTTGCAACGCAAAGCTCAGAATAAAGAGAACAACAAGGAAACCGTGTAATGTCGAAGAATTACCATATTGCTGTGTTACCGGGCGACGGTATTGGCCCGGAAGTGATGGCACAGGCGCTGAAAGTACTGGAAGCCGTTCGCGCGCGTTTTGCGATGAAAATCACCACCAGCCACTACGATGTGGGCGGTATTGCGATTGATAACCACGGTACGCCACTGCCGAAAGCGACCGTAGAAGGCTGTGAAAATGCCGATGCCGTGCTGTTTGGTTCCGTCGGTGGCCCGAAGTGGGAACACCTGCCGCCTGCAGAGCAGCCAGAGCGCGGCGCGCTGCTGCCGCTGCGTAAACATTTCAAGCTGTTCAGCAACCTGCGTCCGGCGAAGCTGTATCAGGGCCTGGAAGAGTTCTGCCCGCTGCGCGCGGATATCGCCGCCAACGGCTTCGACATTCTGTGCGTGCGTGAACTGACCGGCGGGATCTATTTCGGTCAGCCAAAAGGGCGCGAAGGCAGCGGCCAGCATGAGAAGGCGTTCGATACTGAGGTCTATCACCGCTTCGAAATTGAACGTATCGCCCATATCGCCTTTGAGTCAGCGCGCAAGCGCCGCCATAAAGTGACCTCCATTGATAAAGCGAACGTGCTGCAGTCTTCCATCTTGTGGCGCGAGATCGTCAGCGAAGTCGCGAAGCAGTACCCGGACGTTGAGCTGTCGCACATGTACATCGACAACGCGACCATGCAGCTGATTAAATATCCGTCCCAGTTTGACGTGCTGCTGTGCTCCAACCTGTTCGGCGACATTTTGTCAGACGAGTGCGCGATGATCACCGGCTCTATGGGCATGCTGCCATCCGCCAGCCTGAATGAAGAAGGTTTTGGCCTGTACGAGCCGGCAGGCGGTTCCGCGCCGGATATTGCGGGCAAAAACATCGCTAACCCGATTGCGCAGATCCTCTCTTTGGCCCTGCTGCTGCGCTACAGCCTGGATGCAGGCGATGCAGCAACCGCGATTGAAAATGCCATTAACCGGGCGTTAGAAGAAGGCGTTCGTACCGGTGATTTATCACGCGGCGCGGCGGCAGTCAGTACCGATGAAATGGGCGACATTATTGCCCGCTATGTCGCTGAAGGGGTGTAATCATGGCCAAAACGTTATACGAAAAATTGTTTGATGCGCACGTTGTCTACGAGGCACCAAACGAAACCCCACTGCTGTACATTGACCGTCATCTGGTACACGAAGTGACCTCTCCTCAGGCATTTGACGGCCTGCGCGCGCACAAGCGCCCGGTACGTCAGCCGGGTAAAACCTTCGCGACGATGGATCACAACGTTTCCACCCAGACCAAAGACATTAATGCCTCGGGTGAGATGGCGCGTATCCAGATGCAGGAGCTGATCAAGAACTGCAACGAATTTGGCGTTGAGCTGTACGATCTGAACCACCCCTATCAGGGCATCGTTCACGTGATGGGGCCAGAGCAGGGAATTACCCTGCCGGGCATGACCATCGTCTGCGGCGACTCCCATACCGCAACCCACGGCGCGTTTGGCGCCCTGGCGTTCGGGATTGGCACGTCTGAAGTTGAACACGTGCTGGCGACGCAGACCCTGAAGCAGGGCCGCGCCAAAACGATGAAGATTGAAGTGAAGGGCAAAGCGGCACCTGGCATTACCGCGAAAGACATCGTGCTGGCGATCATCGGTAAAACCGGCAGCGCAGGCGGTACCGGCCACGTCGTTGAATTCTGCGGCGACGCGATTCAGGCGCTGAGCATGGAGGGTCGCATGACCCTGTGCAATATGGCCATTGAGATGGGTGCCAAAGCCGGTCTGGTCGCGCCAGATGAAACGACCTTCAACTATGTGAAGGGCCGTCTGCACGCGCCGAAGGGCCAGGATTTTGACGACGCGGTAGCGTACTGGAAAACCCTGAAAACCGACGACGGGGCAACGTTTGATACCGTTGTCACGCTGCAGGCAGAAGAGATTGCCCCTCAGGTGACCTGGGGAACCAACCCGGGCCAGGTAATTTCCGTCAACGACGCCATTCCCGATCCGGCCTCCTTCGCCGATCCGGTCGAGCGCGCCAGTGCGGAAAAAGCGCTGGCCTATATGGGGCTGAAACCCGGCGTACCGTTGACCGACGTGACCATTGATAAGGTATTTATCGGCTCCTGCACCAACTCCCGTATCGAAGATTTGCGTGCGGCGGCAGAGATTGCCAAAGGCCGTAAAGTCGCACCGGGCGTGCAGGCGCTGGTGGTTCCAGGCTCCGGTCCGGTGAAAGCCCAGGCGGAAGCCGAAGGTCTGGATAAGATCTTTATCGAAGCAGGCTTTGAGTGGCGCCTGCCTGGCTGCTCCATGTGCCTGGCCATGAACAACGATCGCCTGAATCCGGGTGAGCGCTGTGCCTCCACCAGCAACCGTAACTTTGAAGGCCGTCAGGGCCGCGGTGGGCGTACCCATCTGGTCAGCCCGGCAATGGCCGCCGCTGCGGCAGTCACCGGTCATTTCGCCGACATTCGCAGCCTGAAATAAGGAGACAATCATGGCAGAGAAATTTACCCAACATACGGGCCGTGTTGTCCCGCTGGACGCCGCTAACGTTGATACGGACGCGATCATTCCTAAGCAGTTTTTGCAGAAGGTGACCCGCACCGGCTTTGGCGCGCACCTGTTCAACGACTGGCGTTTCCTGGACGATAAAGGCGAGGTGCCTAATCCGGAGTTCGTTCTGAACTTCCCGGAGTACAAAGGCGCATCCATCCTGCTGGCGCGGGAAAACTTTGGCTGCGGCTCGTCGCGTGAACACGCCCCCTGGGCGTTGACAGACTACGGCTTTAAAGTGGTCATTGCCCCCAGCTTCGCGGATATCTTTTATGGCAACAGCTTCAACAACCAGCTGCTGCCGGTGACGCTGAGCGACGAACAGGTCGATGAATTGTTCGCGTTGGTTAAGGCAAATCCGGGCATGTCGTTTGAAGTGGATCTGGAAGGGGAAGTGGTGAAAGCCGGGGATAAAACCTACAGCTTCAGCATTGATGCGTTCCGCCGCCACTGCATGCTGAACGGTCTGGACAGCATTGGTTTGACGCTCCAGCACGAAGACGCCATCTCCGCGTACGAGAAAAAACAGCCTGCGTTTATGGGCTAAAGACAATGGCCCGCAAAAAGCGGGCCATTGATTTGTTTCGTAAAGCCGCCTTCCAGAATCAGACATCCTTAACCCGGCAAGTCAGCCCAAGCGTAACCACCGAAATCGCGGCAATCACCCAGTAAACTGAGCCATGCCCGTAACTTTGCGCCAGCGCCCCCTGAATCACCCCCGCCAGGATCACTCCGGTCGAAATGCTGTTGGTAAAAAGCGTGGTCGCAGAGCCTGCGCGTCCGGGCATAAGATCCTGGAACCAGAGCATGCCGATCCCGGCAACGATGCCAATAAACACAGCATTAAACAGCTGCAGCGCCAGCAGCGCTTCGCGCGAATGGAAAAGGATCAGTCCCGCGTAAAACAGCACCCCGGTCGCCACGGCGACGATCATCATCCGACGCTTCCCAAAGCGCTTAACGTAATAGCCCGCCAGAATCATCGCCGGAATTTCCAGCCCGGCAGCGGTGCCCATTAAGATCCCCGCGAGCTTGTCCGGTAAGCCCAGATCGCTGCTGATCCACAGCGGCATGTCGATGATGTACATGGTGTTGCAGGTCCACATCAGCGTGGAGGCAATAAACAGCATGCGGACGTTTTTGTCCTGCCAGCCGCTCACCTGGGTGAGCGGTTTATCCGCTGTCTGTTCGACGCGCGCCACGGACGGCAGCGCAAAGGCTATCAGCGCCAGGCTGATGACAAAAATCCCCGCCGCGATGGAAAACATGGTGGTGAAGCCGTAGTTCAGCGCCAGCATAAACGCCAGCGGCGGACCGATGACCCACGCGAGAGAGAGCTGCGCACGCATCACCGAGCTGAACATCACCACTTCCCGCGCCGAGCTGTCGGCGTACTCCCGGGCCAGGGCGAACAGTTGCGGCATGGCGGTGTTCGCCAGAGAGGCCAGCAGCACGCCGCAGGTAATGAGCGTCAGGTAATGGCGGTTGAAGGCAAACAATAACGCGTTGCCCACGGCCATGGCGCAGCAAAAGAGGATCAGCTTACGACGATCGCCCTGGCTGTCCGATCGCTTCGCCAGCGCGAGGCTGACCAGGATCCCGGCTATCGCGTTGACGGTATAAAACAGCCCCACCCAGAACGGCTGTGCCCCCACCTCGCGGCTGAGAAACAGGCTCAGCGTCGGCGCCTGCAGCGCTCCCGCCACGCCCATCATAAAGGCCACCAGCATAAAAGCGGCATACACGCCGTTCAGGCGTCGCCCCATCGTCATCAACCACAGCATGCGCAAGTCCTTGTGAAAGCGAATCGAAATTGGGTGAAAGAATAAACGAAAAAAGCCAGCAAAAACATTTTGCTGGCGGGTGATTAGCACCAATACTCAGTCACACATGATCGAGGCGAGTCAGCGAGAAGAGGCCGGTTTCGTAACGTCCCACTGCATCAGTTCTTCTAACATTTTCAGCCGTTGCTCTGCACACGGGCGGGCCAGCCAGGACGATCCTTTTGTCGCTGAAAAGTACTGCTGATAAAACTGACGTGCGGTAGACCTCTTCATCATTTACCTCCTCGCTTCATCGGGATGCATTATTGGCCTAATATAGGGATTAATAAATTGCTGGTTTTTTGTCAGGAGTTCCTCTTTTATGCCTTCCGGTCGTCTGCAGCAACAATTTATCCGCCTCTGGCAGTGCTGCGAGGGGCAATCGCAGGAAACCACGCTCAACGAGCTGGCTGACCTGCTTAGCTGTTCCCGCCGCCATATGCGCACGCTGCTCAATACCATGCAGCAGCAGGGGTGGTTAAGCTGGGAAGCGGAGGCGGGACGCGGGAAACGCTCGCGGCTGACCTTTCTCTACACCGGGCTGGCATTGCAGCAGCAGCGTGCAGAAGACCTGCTCGAGCAGGACCGTATCGATCAGCTGGTCCAGCTGGTGGGCGACAAGGCCGCCGTGCGCCAGATGCTGGTCTCCCATCTCGGACGCAGTTTTCGTCAGGGCCGACACATTCTGCGGGTTCTCTACTACCGTCCGATGAAAAATCTGTTGCCCGGCACGGCGTTACGGCGTTCTGAAACCCACATGGCCCGACAAATCTTCAGCGGCCTGACGCGGATAAATGAGGAAAACGGGGAACTGGAGGCGGATATCGCGCACCACTGGCAGCAGCTTTCCCCGCGCCACTGGCGCTTCTTCTTACGCCCGGGCATCCACTTTCACCACGGTCGCGAACTGGAAATGCACGACGTCATCGCCTCTCTGGAACGCGCCCGCAGGCTGCCGCTCTACTCGCATATTTCGCGCATCCACTCCCCCACGGCCTGGACGCTGGATATCGAGCTGGCGCAGCAGGACAAGTGGCTTCCCTGGCTGCTGGGCTATGTGCCGTCGATGATTTTGCCTGCCGAGTGGGAATCATTGAACAATTTTGCCAGCCTGCCGATTGGCACCGGGCCCTACTCCGTCTCCCGCAATAACAGCAACCAGCTGAAAATCCGCGCGTTCGATGACTACTTTGGCTATCGGGCGCTGATCGACGAAGTGAACGTGTGGGTATTGCCGGATCTCAATGAAGACCTGAGCTGCGGGCTGACGCTTGAAGGCCCCACCACCGGAGAAAAGGCCGTGGAGAGCCGCCTGGAGGAGGGCTGCTACTATCTCCTCTTTGACCGCCGCACCCACCGTGGGGCAAACCCGGCTGTCCGCAAGTGGATCAGCCACGTGCTGTCTCCTTCCAATCTTATCTACCATGCGGAAGAGCAATACCAGACATACTGGTTCCCGGCGTACGGCCTGCTTCCGCGCTGGCACCATGCCCGACCAACGCGCTGCGACAAGCCCGCAGGGCTGGAGTCCATCACCCTGACCTACTACCGCGATCATGTTGAGCATCGTTTTATCGCGAGGATCATGACCCGACTGCTGGCAGCGGAGGGGGTCAGGCTGGACATCAGGGAAGTGGACTATGACGAATGGCACCAGGGGGAAATCGCCAGCGATATCTGGCTGAACAGCGCCAACTTCACCCTGCCGCTCGATTTTTCCCTCTTCTCGCATTTGTATGAAGTCCCGCTGATCCAGCACTGCATCGACCGGGACTGGCAGCAGGATGCCGCTCTGTGGCGTGCGGGCGAGATGAATCTTGCCGTATGGTGCCAGCAGCTGCTGGCCGAGCAGGCGATCGTCCCGCTGATCCACCACTGGCTGATGATCCAGGGCCAGCGCAGCATGCGCGGCTTGCGGATGAACACCCTGGGCTGGTTTGATTTTAAATCCGCCTGGTTTGCGCCCCCGGAGCCATAACGCTTTCGTAATATTCACCAAATCATTACAATAGCGCCGTTCTCAACGGGGTGCTGCATCACAGATGTGCGCTGAGATAATACCCGTCGAACCTGATCCGGATAACGCCGGCGAAGGGATTTGAGGCTGTCGCTCAAAATCCTTTGCCACTCAACCCTGAGGTGCAAAGTGTTAAAAAAAGTTCTCCCCCTGCTGGCGCTGTTCGCGCTGCCCGCTTTAGCCAAGCCCGTTCTGACGGTCTACACCTACGACTCCTTCTCCGCCGACTGGGGCGCTGGCCCGGTTGTCAAAAAAGCCTTTGAAGCGGACTGCAACTGCGAGCTGAAGTTCGTGGCGCTGGAAGATGGCGTTTCGCTGCTCAACCGCCTGCGCATGGAAGGGAAAAATAGCAAAGCCGACGTGGTGCTCGGGCTGGATAACAACCTGCTGGAAGCCGCCTCGCAAACCAAACTCTTTGCCAAAAGCGGCGTCGCGGCAGAAGCCGTTAACGTGCCGGGCGGCTGGAAGAACGACACCTTTGTGCCGTTCGACTACGGCTACTTTGCTTTCGTCTACGATAAAAACAAGCTGAAAAACCCGCCGAAGAGCCTGAAAGAGCTGGTGGAAAGCGACCAGAAGTGGCGCGTGATTTACGAAGACCCGCGGACCAGCACGCCGGGCCTGGGCCTGCTGCTGTGGATGCAGAAAGTCTACGGCGATAAGGCGCCGGAAGCGTGGCAGAAGCTGGCCGCCAAAACCGTCACCGTGACCAAAGGCTGGAGCGAAGCCTATGGCCTGTTCCTGAAAGGTGAAAGCGACCTGGTGCTGAGCTACACCACCTCCCCGGCCTACCACATTATCGCCGAGAAGAAAGACAACTATGCTGCGGCTGATTTTGCGGAAGGGCACTATCTGCAGGTGGAAGTGGCCGCGCGTACCGCCGCCAGCAAACAGCCGGAGCTGGCCGAGAAGTTCCTGAAGTTTATGGTTTCACCGGCATTCCAGAACGCCATTCCAGCGGGCAACTGGATGTATCCGGTCACCAGCGTTGCGCTGCCCACTGGTTTTGAGCAGTTGACCAAGCCGAAAACCTCGCTGGAGTTTACGCCGCAGCAGGTCGCCGCGCAGCGTGCCGCATGGGTAAGTGAATGGCAACGCGCCGTCAGCCGTTAATTCCCGGCTGGTTACTCCCCGGATTGCTCGCCGCCGTCGTGATGGTGGCGGTCAGTCTGGGAGCCTTTCTTGCGCTGTGGTTTAACGCGCCGGAGAGCGACCTGCTCGCCCTCTGGCACGACAGCTACCTCTGGCACGTTATCCGGTTCTCCTTCTGGCAGGCGTCTCTTTCTGCCCTGCTGTCGGCGATCCCGGCTATTTTTCTTGCACGCGCGCTCTATCGGCGGCGTTTTCCCGGCAGGCAGGCCCTGCTGCGCCTGTGCGCCATGACGCTGATCCTGCCCGTGCTGGTAGCGGTATTTGGTATTCTGAGCGTTTACGGTCGCCAGGGCTGGCTGGCTTCGCTGTTCGGCCAGCTTGGTATTGAGTGGTCATTCTCGCCTTACGGACTGCAGGGCATTCTGCTGGCGCACGTGTTTTTCAATATGCCGATGGCAACGCGCCTCTTTTTGCAGGCGCTGGAGAACATTCCCGGCGAGCAGCGGCAGATTGCCGCCCAGCTCGGCATGCGCGGCTGGTCGTTTTTCCGTTTTGTCGAATGGCCGTGGCTGCGCCGCCAGCTCCCGCCCGTGGCGGCATTAATCTTTATGCTCTGCTTTGCCAGCTTTGCCACCGTGCTGTCACTTGGCGGCGGGCCGCAGGCCACCACCATTGAGCTGGCGATTTACCAGGCGCTGAGTTACGACTACGATCCCGGTCGCGCCGCGCTGCTGGCGATAGTCCAGATGGCGTGCTGTCTGGTGCTGGTGCTGTTGAGCCAGCGGCTGAGTAAAGCCATTCCCGCAGGTAGTCATCAAATAACCGGCTGGCGCGATCCGCAGGACAGCCTGCACAGCCGCATCAGCGATGTTATCCTGATCGCGCTGGCGCTGCTGCTGTTGCTGCCGCCGCTGCTGGCCGTTATTGTTGACGGCCTGAACCTCAATCTTATGTCCGTCCTGCAACAGCCCGTTCTCTGGCAGGCGACCTGGACCTCGGTACGCATAGCGCTGGCTGCCGGACTGCTGTGCGTTATGCTGACCATGATGCTGCTGTGGAGCAGCCGTGAGCTCTACGCGCGTCATGCTCGTAAAACCGGACAGGCGCTGGAGCTGACGGGCATGCTGATTCTGGCGATGCCGGGCATCGTGCTGGCGACGGGCTTCTTTTTACTGTTCAACAGCACCCTCGGCCTGCCGGAAAGGGCCGATGGCATTGTGATTTTCACTAACGCCTTAATGGCCATCCCCTACGCGCTTAAGGTGCTGGAAAACCCGATGCGCGACGTCAACAGCCGCTACGGTTTGCTGTGTCAGTCGCTGGGCATGCAGGGCTGGCAGCGGCTGAAGGTTGTGGAACTGCGCGCGCTAAAACGTCCGCTGGCTCAGGCGCTGGCGTTTGCCTGCGTGCTCTCCATTGGAGACTTTGGGGTCGTGGCGCTGTTCGGTAATGACGATTTCCGCACGCTGCCGTACTGGCTTTATCAGCAAATCGGCTCTTACCGCAGTCAGGACGGCGCGGTCACCGCGCTGTTACTGCTGCTGCTCTGCTTTGCCTTATTTACCGTTATCGAAAAACTCCCGGGGCGTGATGTTAAAACTGACTGATGTAACCTGGCTCTATCAGCATCTGCCGATGCGCTTTACGCTCTCCGTTCAGCAGGGCGAGCGGATTGCGGTGCTTGGCCCAAGCGGTGCCGGGAAAAGCACCTTGCTCAATTTGATCGCCGGTTTTCTGCAACCTGCCAGCGGGTCGATAGCCATCGATAATCGTGATTTCACCGACGCCCCTCCGGCTAAACGTCCTGTGTCGATGCTGTTTCAGGAAAACAACCTGTTTACCCATCTGACGGTGCGGCAAAACATCGCGCTGGGAATGCATCCGGGGCTCAGGCTGAACGATGCCCAACGCGAAAAACTTGAAGTGATTGCCGCACAGATGGGGATCGCTGAATTCATCGACAGGCTGCCGGGCGAGCTCTCCGGCGGCCAGCGTCAGCGCGTGGCGCTGGCAAGAAGTCTGGCGAAGCGTCCAAAATTATTACTCCTCGACGAGCCGATGGGCGCGCTGGACAAAAAGCTGCGCGACCGGATGCAGCTGGAAGTGGTGGATATCCTTGAGCGCGTGGGGGTGACCTGCGTGATGGTGACCCACGACCAGGAAGAGGCGATGACCATGGCCGGGCGCATTGCGATCATGAATCGCGGTAAGTTCGTGCAGATCGGCGAGCCGGAAGAGATTTACGAACACCCGACAACCCGCTACAGCGCGGAGTTCATCGGCTCGGTAAACGTCTTCGAAGGGCTACTGAAGGAACGCCAGGACGACGGTCTGGTGATTGAATCGCCGGGGCTGGTGCACCCGCTGAAGGTTGATTCTGATAACTCCGTGGTGGACAACGTGCCGGTTTACGTTGCCCTGCGCCCGGAAAAAATCATGCTTTGCGAAGAGCCGCCCGCCGATGGCTATAACTTTGCCGTGGGCGAAGTGGTGCACATTGCCTATCTCGGCGATCTGTCGATTTACCATGTGCGCCTGAAAAGCGGCCAGATGCTCAGCGCCCAGTTACAGAACGAACATCGTTATCGCAAGGGACAGCCAACCTGGGGCGACGAAGTGCGCCTCTGCTGGGATGCGGACAGTTGCGTAGTCCTGACGGTATAAGGAGCGGTCATGAGCACACTTGAACCTCCAGCCCGCGTCAAAAAACCGGGCGGTTTCGCGCTCTGGCTGGCGCGCATGCAGATGGCGCATGGCCGCAAGCTGGTCATCGCCATGCCCTATATCTGGCTGATCCTGCTGTTTCTGCTGCCGTTCCTGATCGTCTTTAA
>OKPJ01000436.1_pt1 | contig 10552 bp, 13 predicted proteins | sample 1612811 | NCBI WGS metagenome assembly OKPJ01 (sample SAMN04436818, study PRJEB24849) | human gut metagenome | biome: human gut; feature: NICU; material: stool | host: Homo sapiens | place: USA: Saint Louis, MO | collected 2011-05-19 | reverse complement strand
AAAGGAGCGGTACCGGGTAGCCTTGCGCTGCGGTGTTTGTTACACCACCGAATGCGTAGGATGCACGGTTATCTGCGCTTTGTTTGCTGGCTAAACCGGTTGGTTGGGGTGATAGCATTTGGACGACGCCACCAAGGATCAGAGCGCCACCAGCCTGATAGAAAAATGGTGAAGCTCCAGCAAATGGCGTGAAATTTAATACCACCCCAACGGCCACCAATACAGCACCTAAAATAGTTTGTAATACACCTGCTTTTTTACTTCCAATCGGCACTGGAACGATTCTTATAACCTCACCCCTGACAGGAAATCCTAATTCATCAACGCCAATATTTTTCTTCCCGCGAAAAACCGCATAAGAAAGCCCTCTTTGCTTACTTGTATTCATAAATTTTTCGAAACCATTAATCGTAGCAGATAAGGCTTTGCAAGCTTCTTTGGTTGTGCTTATTGAGCGATGATGTGTTTTACCAAAAGTCTTTCCAAGAATGCCGCCAAGTTCAATGCGAGTCATTACATCTGACATGAATCACCCCAATAAAAAAAGCCACCCGAAGGTGGCCTTTTCCTGTTAAATATCAACTCTAATTTATCGACATCGGAAGTATATCTACATTCCCACTTTGATCGATAAATATCCTTAAAACTCGAGGAGTATTTTCTTTTATTGAAAACTCCCGTTCTTTTTTAGGTGCACCATTACATAGGCCTTTCCCGGCAAACCCAGCCCCAATCAATACATCGCCAGGGTTTAAGTAAGCAGTGACTTTTTCCCCTGTATCAAGTTCAGCCAAATATTTACCATTGATATAGGTTGTTATAGCGCATCCACCAGCAACGAAACCTTTATCGCGAATGATAGTTACGGCAGTTGTGTTTGTTGACCGCTGAAATTCTTTCGGTGCTGACACTTCTTTTGCATACTGCGGGAGAACTGGCTCAGTCGAACAACCAGCCAAAATTAACAACGAAAATGCCAATAATGTTTTTTTCATATCCCTATCCCCTTTGGTTTTGCAAAAGGTTAGCACAGAGATTTGTAACGTAAAATCTTCATCGTCCTTTCCTGCCAGTAGCCGCCATATGGCACACGCTGACTCAGATGACCGTATAAGTGATGCAGTAGCATGTTGCCTTCCAGCAGAATTCCCGCGTGGTTCCACTTATCAGCCTGCACTTGCATGATCACCATATCGCCGGGTTTCGGCGGCCCGTCGAATTCACGGAATCCGCACTCGTACCAGCAATCCTGATAGAAGTTGTCCGGATATTCGTTTTCCCACCAGGGATAATCAACCCGGTAATCGCGGAGTTCGATACCATGCGTTTGCCGGAAATAGCTCATTACCAGCCCCCAGCAGTCAAAGTGACCAAGAACAAACGGGCGCTCCAGCAGCGGAAGTTCTCCACGCGGCTGGATGGTACGTAAATCCCCCTCAGGCCAGCTCACGATGTGCCAGGGTAAAAGCGTTGCATCGCATTGCGCTTTATCCAGTTCGCTCGGTTGGGTTGTGGCGTCAGGGTGACTGTGAGCGATGGCGATCACCGTACCCCAGTCCTCAGCAGCTGCGTAATCTTCCGGGCAAAGGACAAAATTGTCCTCCGGCGCCGTGGCTAGGTTGCGGCACGGGAAATAACGTTCAACACGGCTTTTCTGCACTACCACGCCGCAGCACTCGCGAGGATATTCAGCTGCAGCATGCGCCATAATGGCATCAATGGTTTTCTGCCGCATATCAGCTCCTGATCAAAGACGTGCCCGGGAAGCCACCAAACGAGAGTTCGTTATTTTCGCCGAATCGGAGTTTGCAGGCCGTCAGCGTGCCGTTGCATTCATCCAGCGACGGATCGTTTACCGGGTTGTTGTTTTTGTCGAAATAGCGGGTGCCGGCATAGTCGCAGCCGTCGCCGGTGCGATACTTGTTCCGGATGCACCAGGTACAGAGCGAATGAAGCTGCCGCGTAGGGATCATTTGCCCCTGCAGGTCCATCGGGCTGGATAGCGTGAACTCAACCACTTCGTTGGTTTCACTACTCTTTGCATCGATGTAGAAAACCTTCAACTTTTCCTGGGTCGGGTCAGCTGTTGGATTGCCGTCGGCAAAGTTAATCGCGTCAAGATATTTGCCCAGCGTGTCATGGATGGTCACTTTCGCCTGCAGCATATCGTCATAAGCCAGGCAGAGTGCCGTTATGGAGCTATCAAGGTTAGCCACCGATAATTTTGGCTGCGCGCTGCTTCCACTCGTAGACGCTTCGATCCCCTCAATCTGGCAGGGCCAGGCTTTATACTCCACACCCTGCCACCAGATAGATTTTGCGGGAAGCTTATTTTCGTCACCGCCAGCAGCGAGGATTTCAGCTTCAGTATGCGCGAGGCTGTAACTGTGAAACCGAAGCACTTCACCGGTGCCAAATGCCGTGCCATCTACTTCGAAAAGCCTGACAACATCACCTGGTTCGAGTTTCTGAAAATCAGCGTTAAGACTCATGGTCGGAATGCCTGTATGAATGTTGCTTCAAGGTTGAATTTCCCGGCGCCGAGCCCAGTGGGTTTATACGTTTCGCAACGATACAACCCCAAAGATTCGAGCGGTGGCTTCCACTGAAAGGCTTTCGTTCCTTCATGCCTGTCGAGAAAAGACTTAATGGCATAAATGTAGGTTTCGTTGCCTGTAAAGTTGAGCGTCCACTGCTGGGTTCTCGTGTTCAATCCATCCCCTGACACCTGCTCATATCCATCGCCAAACTGGGCTTTCCTGACGCGGAAGTTAGTATCTGCCTCAGCGTTAATCCGCGGGCACCAGGTGAAAGTTTCGATAGCCATTTTTATCTGGTTCCTTTCATTGCGTTCCAGATGTCACCACCTGGGCTGATATCTCGCATGACGTTCTTCTTGTATCGCTGATCAACAAATCGGCCAACGTCTGCACCGAATTGTTCAAGCCCAGGTGAGGTCTGTGTTGATGTGTTGCCATTACCATCAATGGTGATGTAAACCTGTGGCGCCGAAGATACCGACTGACCGCCACCAGCTCCGACTGCACGAACACCGAGAGAACCATCCGGCGCGCGGGTAAGCGGCATGATCGCCTCCGGCCCAGCCTCGCCCATGATTCCGGCCCCGCCTTTTGCGAAAGCAAACATGGTTGGGTTTCTGACGATCCCATTACTGAAAGCGCTCAGAGATGGGGAGTCATAAACGCCGCCTTTGGCGTTAAACTGGAAGTTCGATCCGTAACTGGAAACCGCCGTACCGGTGCTGGCTGATGCTCCCGCCCCGCCTCCGAAGAAGCTGCCTACACTGCCGATGAGTGAGCCAAAGATGCCAGAACCGGAAGAGGCACCACCCATCGCGCTAACCACCGCCATCTGCAGAGCCACTTTTTCGATAATCTGCAGGACAGAAATACCCCACGATTTCCAGCTAACCTTATTGCCTTCTAACATTGAGGTGACGTTACCAAACGCGCTGTCGAGTGTGGTTTTAACCCCGTCAGAAACCGTGCCGGATACGTTACTGATTTCATCAAACCAGTTGGCGTAGCCGCGTGATACTCCGGACATCCAGTCCGCTTCAGCTGCTGCTATAGCCTTGTATTTCTTATCCAGAGCATCGAGGGCTGCGGCGCGCTGCGCGATGGCCTCGGTACCGCCGTCCGTTTTAGCAAAAACACGGTCGATCTGTTGCGTCTCGTCGAACCGGCTGCGCTGGCGATCACTCATGCCTGCGGTTTCGGTTGTCAGCGTCGCCTCATCCCTGAACTTTCGGGCCGCTTCAGTTAAATCCTTCAGGGCATCAGCTTGTTCGCGCTGCTTGCGCACGTTCTCGTCGGCTTGTTGCGTCCATTTTGCCAGCTCTGCTGAGGATGCCTGGATTGCTCTGCGCTGCTCGTCGGTCCATTTAGTGCCTGCCTGGTGCGAAGCCGCATAAAGCTCGGAGGCTTTTTCGCCTTCCGTGGCCCGAACGCGTTGCACGTCGATAGCCACACTCAGATCGGCCATCTTCCGGGAATACTGTTCGGCGGTGCTGGCCGCTTCGCGCTCGGCTTTACTCTGTGCTTTCGAGGCGGCGGTAGAGGTTTTTTTTGCCTCCGCAGCCGCTGCATCTTTTTTGGCTGCCTGATCCTTGTTGTAGATGTACTGGGTGTAAAGTGCTCCCGTCAGCTTCAGGTCTTCTGCTTCATACACGTGCTGCTGATGGAGTTTCTCTAATCCGCTTAAGCTGGCCAGCTCATTATCGCGGCGCGAGCGCTCCAGTGCGGTTTGCTGTTGCGGTGTTGCGTTCGCCAGTGAAACGACGGGCCCAGCATATTGTGGCGGCTTGGCGCCAGCGGTCGCTGACATTGAGCGGTTAAGCAGGTCATACGCACCTTTCAGGATTGAGACGGCGCCAGCCTGTTCGATAGCCTTTTGCGTGGCCAGATCACTGGCCTGGTTAACCAGCTTCTGCGTTTGCTCGACTTTTGAAGCTGCCTGTTCGCGCTGGTACTCCAGCTGGTTCAGCTTATCAGTCAGCTCGATGTTTTTGGCCGTGATGTCGGCCTGGTCCATGAAGGTGTTGATCAGGGTCAGCGTCGGATGGCGGTTGTAGTCCTGCTGGATTTGGTCAACCGCCTTAAGGCTGTCTTTCACCTTCGCGATCTGAGAGTCGAGGTCGGCCAGGTCCTGTTTTTGCGCCTGTAAAGATGTACGGGCATCAGCCGCGGTCGAACGCAGGCCAAGCACCGACATCTGCTGGAGCTTGGTGTTGATCTCGTCAAGATTGTTGGCAAAGCCGACTGCCTCACGATGCACCTGCTGGGTATGCTGATAAAGGCCATACATCGCAGCGCCGGCACCGATGATCACTCCAGGCCAGCCACCGAGAATACCCAGAACCCCGCTACCCAGCCGGGACATTACTGAGGCTGTATTGGTGAGATTGTTAGCTGCAGAGGTCCTGCCAGCCAGCGCCATATTCAATGATGCCTGAGCTGCAGCAAGATTACGCTCAGCGACAATCTGAGCCTCAATACTCGTCGCCGCTGCGCGCGCCTGTTGAGCGCGGTAAACAGCCTGGCGACCAGCAGCAACGCTAACCTGAGCGCCGCGAATCTGAGCCTGCGCCAGCGCGACCTCGGCGGCCGTATTAGCGAGGACTGCCCGGGTTGACTGAGCAACGCTGCCGACCATGTTGCCAAAATAACGAGCGAGGCCAACACCAACCAGAATACCGGCTGTATTTGCCACATCATCGATGTTATTCGCCAGACCATCCAGCACGCCGGAAAGCGTTGATGATGCGCCGACCGCATCGTTCGCCCCGCCAACCCATGCAAGGAAGGCGTTTTGCACTTTCTGTGCAGATCCGCTGATGGATGCAGGAAGGGTGTCGAATTCTTTACGGAGGATCTCAACGTTGGTCAGCAGCGGGACGATCTTGTTGGTCGTCAGTTCGCCGTTGTTGGCCATATTTCGCAGGCCACCAACAGTGGTACCCAGCCCATCAGCCAGCAGTTTCGCCAGGCGGCCACCGTTCTCCATGATGGAGTTAAATTCTTCGCCTCGCAAAACGCCTGAGCCAAGCGCCTGGCTAAGTTGGGTGATAACAGAACTCGCCTCTTCGGTACTGGCGCCAGACAGCTTCAGTGAGGTTGCTACGGTTTCCGTAACTTTTGCGACGTCAGCAGAAGCGTAACCGGCATCACGCAGGGACTGCGCAATTCTGCTGTACAGGTTGCTGTTTGCCTCGAGGGATGTTCCGGTGCGCTGGCTAATCTCCATCAGCACGCGCTGGGATTGCACATAATCCTCGCTGGAAGAGGACGCAAGGCGAAGACGCCCATTCAACTGGTTCCACGTGTCGGCAAACTGAATCAGCTGATGCGTGGCAAATGCACCAGCCCATGCACCGGCAAGCCCGGCAGCTGAAGATCGCACGGCTGCAAGCTGAGAGTTCAGGTCAGCCAAAGAACGCTGAGTTTCACGCGTGGCCGCTGCAGCTTTTTTCCCGCCCTGTTCCATAGTGCGGTAGTAATCCGTCCCCATACGGGACGCTCTGGCGATCTCAGACTGGAAAGAAGACGAGTTCGCAGAAATTTTGATGATTAACTCGCGCAGCGTTGCCATATTTCACCCATAAAAAAGCCCGCAGCCGCGGGCATCAAAGACTGGACATCCATTCTTCTAGTTCAGAGACTTCAGCGCCTTCTTCCTGCTCACCCCATTTCAGCATCACATCAGGGATAGTGAATTTCCCGCCCTGAGAGTTCAGCATTGCAACGGAGATCTGCGCCGCCTGTGCATCGGCGCGCCAGTCACCAATCGGACTGATGCGGTCGAACTCGATCCACATTTTGAGCTCGCTGGCGGTCATGGTCTGACGCAGTTCGTGGAGAGTACGCCCCAACCGGAGCGCCAGCGACATCAGGAAGAAGGTCAGCGGCTGCTTTACGGCTTTCCCGCTTCTTCCTGGCTCATTCCGAGGTTGAGGGCCTGAGCCAGCAGGCGGGAGTGCACAGGACCATAAATTTTAGATACCTGCTCCTGATCCTCATCGCTGAATACTCGCTCGCCGTTTTCATCAAGCAGAACGTCAATAAACAGAACCACATCAGCCTCTTTGTTACGCAGAAACTTTTCCGCCTCCGTCAGCGTCGGTGCCTCTTCGCCCTCGGCGAGTTGGGGATTAACGATCTCCCGGAATTTCACCCAGGCATCGCCAGAGGGTTCACGCAGCGTTACCTTTGCGCCATCCCATTCAGGGACCGTGATACCTTCTTTGGTGCGATAGGCTTTCGATGCTGTAAGCGCCACGTTGCGTAATGAATTCTGTGATGTTTTTTGCGGCATTTCATTTTTCTCTTGTTACATGATCGGAGGGATAAAAAAAGCGGCCGAAGCCGCTCAGGAACCAGACGCGTAGATGCGTTTCGGTTTGCCGCGTACACGCAGAGAATAGGTAGCGCCAACAACGGAAGATGTTGCAGCAGACCATGAGCTCTGGCGTACCTCCACCAGCACGTAGAAACCATTGCCAGACGGGAATACCACGCGCAGCGCGCGCAGTTCGTCATTTTCGTAAGCGGTCTGCAGTGCCTCCTGTGCTGCTTCATCGCCAACCCAGTTACGGGTAATGCTCATTTCAGCAGGCGCGGCGAGGCCGTTGGTTTGCTCCTGTTCAGTTGAGCACAGCGTGGTTACGTCGATATCCCCTTTCTGCCCGCCGGTGAAGGTGATCTCCTTCGTTGCACAGGCTGCTTCCAGCCAGGTAATGCCAGCACCCGGGAAAGTTGGCGAGTTAAAATCCTCAGCGGATACTGGTGCCTCGGAGACGGCAAAGGTCATCCCCTTAGTGACTTCATACTTACTGGTCATGGTTTCTCCAGATAAAAAAAGACCGCCTGGGCGGTCTGTTATGGTGAGTAAGCTTAAACGGTTACCTGAAATTCGAGCGTTGCCCGGTGATAGCGCAGATCAGGCTCATAGCCCGGCGTTTTCACAATGCTTTCCGGCTTCAGCACCTGCAGCGCATCAAGCGCCATATTCCTGATCGTGCGCGCTTCAGTGATGGTGCTGGAATAAACGTCAACCTGCACAGAAACGGCAGATTCAGCCTGACCGCAGAGAACGTCAGCGGCCACGTCGGTAATAATCGAGAAAATTACCCAGGGCGGAGAGACTGAAGGCTTCCCGTCACTGCCGAGCGGCGCAACGTAGGGATAAACCTGCCCTCCGGCCAGCGGCGCCAGCAGTGGATAAAGATCGTCTTCCGTCATTTGCTTAACGCCTCGTCAATGGCCTGGTTCATGCGCCTGATTGCGACCTCCGTCGCCTGCTCCTGGCGTACATCGAACGCGGGACGAATGAAAGGGTGCGGCGGCATGTTAACTGTACCCATTTCAACGAAACGCCAGTAAAACGCATTACGCGGGTCGCTGGCTTTCATGGTGTTGTCGCTATTACCGGTTCGCATGTTGCGGCCACGGATGTGAATACCGGAAGATATTTCCCCGCGGCGGCGGCTTTTTTGGGTCACCACCACCACGTTTTTTTTCAGTTTCCCGGTACGCACCGGAGCGCGGGCGATCACTTCGTCCTTAAGCACTTCGGCGCCGGCGCGCGTGGCATCACGCAGAACCTTGTTGTTTTCAGCGCGGCTAAGCGCCTCCAGATCCTTTGCAATATCATTCAACCCGGAAAAATCGAGGCTCGTCTCAATCATTTTTCGTTCCCCTGTTTGCAAAGAATTTCGAGCTGAATACCACGAGAATCAGGGATTGGCGGACCAATGATATTCAAAATGGCCCCCTTCAGCGGGCCAGTCATAACCCTGAGTCTGGACGCAGCAGTGATATCGCTACGAAATCGTGTCCATACCCTGATGGTTGCGACTGCGGTTTCAGCACCAGCGGTAACCAACTCTCGCCCACTGATGCCCTTAACTTCTGCCCAGGTTTCTGCGCCGTCATGCCACGTTTCAACAGGCTGACCAGAAGGATCACGCGATGTTGTGATGTTCTGAATTACCACCCTGTCTCTCAGTCTCCCGGCCTGCATAAAGTCCTCCTATACCCCGTAAATTCGGTATGGCTGCAGCAAGGCTTCAACTGCAAACGGGACCTCTGCAACGGTCTGACCGACGGCCACTGACTCTCTGTTGGCATACCAGTGACCGATAAGCAGTAGCATGGCCGCCTTAACATCATCATTGAGCAGTATCGGGTCCGGGTCGTCAGCGTAGCCAGGGCTACTTTCCTTTTCATAGAGCGTTCTGCGTGTCCATGTCTGGACGTAACGCGCCGCCGCACCGGTGTATAAAGTCAGCAGGGCATCGTCTCCGGAAAAATCGGTATCAATGCGGCAGTGCTGTTTCACCACATCAAGATCGACCATTATTTTTTCGCCTTCTTTTCCGCTTTCACTTCCGGCTGTTCCTGCTGCTGTTCCAGAGTTTCCAGCGGAAGCCCCTCAGTAACGACAGTACCGCCGAAATAAATCGGTTTAAGTGCAATCAGTTTCATTTTCCCACCTGTAAAAGCGGCCCGAAGGCCGCTGTTTCATTAGCTACCAGCGCCAGTGCTGAATGAACCGTACACGAACGCTTCAGGGCGTTTAACGGCCAGCGCCAGACGTTCTTCACAACGGATGGTGATCATGTTTTTCTCGAAGTCGTCTGCGTTCTCCGTGGAGATCACCACGTTCGCATCTTCGCGGTCGAAGATTTGCGCCCCAGCGTTGAATGCACCGGTCAGGAATTTACCCTGGAAGGCTGCCGCTTCCGTTGCAACAACCGGCAGCCCCCACAGAGTCGGGCCAGTCAGTGCCGCCGGGTTAGCCAGGATGTAACGGCCCAGGCTGTCTTTTGTCAGCTCGATCCTCGCCCAGTCAATGAAGTGAAGAACGTGACCGGATGCCGGGAAGCGCGCCAGCTGCGCCTGCAACATTGCCAGACGCAGATCGTCAATCCCGTTCTGCTGTTCGACAGTGAATGCCGGATTAAACGCTGAAGCCTGAGGAACGATGCCATGAAGATGAACGCCGGTACCATCACCGAAGAGAATTTCCTGCTCTTCTGCATACTTCAGCCCGTAGCGCATTTCGGCATCAACGGTGGACTGCAACTGTGCGAAGTCATCCAGGATCTGCTTTGAGGCTTTGAACAGGTGGGCGATGGTGCTGACGCCAGTGATTTTCGGCGTGAACTCAATTTCGCTGTATGGTTTCTGCGTATTTTCAGGAACCACTTTCGCGTTATTGGTAAAGCCTGTCTGCTGCACCCAGAAAATAGCTGAGGATGATGTACGGCCTGGAGCAATCAGATCGCGGATGAACAGGCGCTGTTTCGGTGCCGTATCAATACCCGGCAGGCGCTGTGGCTCCACAACACCATCAGGCACATCCACCGAAGTCAGGGCTGCCTTAACCGGAATACTGATGCGCTTACCACCTTCCACGCTGGAAGCAAAGGTCTTCAGGGCTTCAGCAGAGATCACCTGGTGGCCAACGGACTCGACAACCTGTTTCGCGTTTGCCAGCGGCATCTGGGCAACATGTTGCTCAAGTTCGCCCATTGCGGCCTTCAGCGTTTTTTCTGCTTCACGCAGGGCGTTGAACTCAGAAGCCATTTTATCGACGGCTGCCTTTGTTTCTTCTGACAGCTTGCCGGATTTCTTCGCCTCTTTGAGTGCATCTTCTGCTTTAGCGTTGAACTTGCCGGTTGCCTCTTCAATGCTGGCCGTGACTTTTTTCAGAATATCGTTTACTTCAGACATAAAGGGTCCTTATTTGACTAACGCCGCCAGGGCGATTTCAAGTGAATTGATGGTTTCAGGTTTGATATCTTCGGCAGCGCCCGGCGTACCGTCGTTGGTGGTGACAGCGCCAGGCATGCCACCGGATAAGGCTTTAATGAGTTTTCTGCGCTCAGAGCGCGGGGTGTTTGTCTTGGCCAGCAATGCATCAAGTTTGCGAAGCGCGGCTGCAGGCGATTCGTCGCCGTCGCTGACCACATCAGCAGAAAGCAAGCTGTCTGCCAGTCCCTTCGCCACAGCATCGCTGCCACCGATAT
>OKPJ01000433.1_pt1 | contig 10603 bp, 8 predicted proteins | sample 1612811 | NCBI WGS metagenome assembly OKPJ01 (sample SAMN04436818, study PRJEB24849) | human gut metagenome | biome: human gut; feature: NICU; material: stool | host: Homo sapiens | place: USA: Saint Louis, MO | collected 2011-05-19 | reverse complement strand
ACAAAAGCGAGCAGCCCTTCAGGGTAGAAATAGAGCGCCGTCAAACCGGCGAGTAACAGAATAACGCACAGCGGCCAGACGTGCGGGAGCAGCAGTTGGGTGATAAACCAGAAGCAGGAGACCGACCAGATGGCGCTGCAGATAAACAACACCACGCTGATGCCGGCGATGCGCCGCCAGGCCATAAGGATCAGCGCAGCCGAGAGAATGATAATACCGAGCATGGAGGCATCGACGATTCTCGTCAGCTGCGGCGAGTGGGGATAAAGAGGATCGCTGGCCTTAAGCAGAACGTGTCGCAGCAGAATCATCACCGCGAAGCTGATATTGACGAAGGCCAGCCACGGCAGGTTCATCGCCAGTCCATGCATGACCATGGCCTGGCGCGTTGGCCAGGTTGCCCGTTCCAGCGTCGGTTTTTTTCTTTTCTCCATAAAGCCCTTTCCCGTCCGGGGGATAAATCATGCAGGTGAGATATCAGTAACTATAAGCAAGCCAGGACGATCCTCAAACGCCAGGGCAAAAAAAACCGGGCAATTGCCCGGCGGATGGTTATTTTTCGTCTTTTTTCTTCCCGAGCGTTGGCGTCTCGTCGAAGAAATTCCACGGTTTAAGCAGGGTATGCACCCATTCCGTCGGCATAATCGGCCACTCCTCCGCGCGCGCCACGTGGGTGGTGCCGGTGGTCATCCAGACCACGTCATCCTGATCGTTCAGCGATTCGTTATCCTTGCTGTACTGCCCAAGGCCCGTGTCGTGGATGGAGCGGTTCGGGAATTTCCCTTCCGGGTAGAGCTCATCCGGATGGTAACGGGTCACCCACAGCTGTTTATCCATAAAGCTCAGGCGATGGTAAATCCACTCGTCCGGGGCAAATTTCGCGCCGGTTGCCACCGGGTGCGTGCCGCCCGCGTAAGGGATGATCTGATACGAGACCGGGTTGCCCATGCGGTTCTCTTTGCTGGTGTTGCTCATCAGGCGGATGGTGCCCGGGTCAAACTTCTGCGCCGCCTGCTGTTCGGTATCAATATCATACTGATTCACCTGCATGGTGCTGGTGCGCGGTCCGCCAGCGGTGTTCGGTTTGACGTCCGGATCCATGGCCACCAGCTTGTTGTTGATGCCGTCCACGTCCATATCCAGACGGAAGTTGTAGATGTGCTGGTGGGTGGTACCGACAATATTATGGTCGATCAGCGTTCCGTATCGGGTGTCATCCTTCGCGGTGGCATCATGCATGGTTTTCGTCTGCACGCCTTTCACCGCTTCAATGCCCGTAGCCCCTGCATCAATGCCGATGGTGCCGTTTTCGTGGAATACCCAGTCGAAGATGTAATCGTAGTTACCCACGGTGCTGACCCAGCGCACCACCAGCTCGCGGCGTTCGGTGCTGACGTTGGGTTTACCTAACTCCTGATGCTTATATTCCGGCCCGGCGTAACGCTCGAAAATGGCGATCGCCCGGGGGATCTCCATTGGCGCGCCGGTGTAATCCGGGATGGTTTCGTTGAGCATCACGGCGTTAGACGGAACATCCTTGCCGCGCACCAGCGGGGAGGTCAGGGTCCCCATGCCGTAGTCGCCGGAGTCCAGGTAGGCCTTAAATTACCAGCCGATATCCGGGTCGCCGTACGGCACAATCATGCCGCCGAGCGACCCCTGATACATCACCTGTCGCTTTTTGCCGTTGTCGTTATAGGTCACGGTGGAAATTATCGGGCCGACGCGTGAGTCCAGGCTCAGATGAAAATCCCAGTTCTGCCAGTGCACCCTATCCCCGGTGATGGTGTAGTTCTTGCCTTCCGGCTCGATAATCTCCAGCGGTTTTTTCACCGTTTCAACGCGGTCACGGCCATCATAAGGGCGCGGCGTGAGCGGCACCGGCACGACCGGGCCTTCCTCAATCTTCTGGATTTTCTTCTGCTCGAGATCCACCACCGCAACCAGGTTTTCGATCGGGTGCGCCCAGTAGTTACCGTCGCCCACGTCGAGATAGCTGATCACTTTCAGCAGGCGGTCTTCCTGTTTCAGCCCATCCTTGCCGTCAAAAAAGCCGACGGTAAGCGGAGTGGTGATCACTTTCTTCGGGTCGGTAATGCCGCGCTTTTTCAGCACGGCGGCAAACTCCGGGCTTTCATTGATGATCTGCTGCACGGTATTGAAGTCATCCAGCAGCACCATGCCCGACTTCTGAATAGCCGAACGCAGGGCAGGGCTGACGCGAGAATCATCATCCGGTTTCGGATGGAGCTGGCGATTAATCGTCTGGGTGAGCGCGGTGGCCTTATTGACCACATCCGATTCCGGCAGCGGTAGCGGAGAGGCGTCATTCCAGATGATCTGAGAGCAGTCGAACGGCGCGAACGGCGAGTTCTGGCGCGTGTTCCAGGCGCCCGGCGTGTGGATATTACACATCCCGGTGCCTTTCAGCCGCAACGTATCCCCCACGCGTACCCCCGCTTCTTCGAGCTGCTGTACGCTGGTGGCTTCCACAGTTTGCGCCCCTTTGATCCACGACAGGGTAAATTTAATCGGCATATCCAGCGGCACGAAGAGCAGCAGCATGATGAAGATTAACGCGGCGCCACCGGCAATCACCGCGCTGCGGAGCCAGTGCTGAAGCGGGAAGTTTTTCACTTCGTCGTGCAGGGATAAGTAGCGCCCCTGGCGGACAACGTGGCGGTCGAGATAGATATCAATATCCGTTTTATGGCCAAGGTCCTGCGCAATCCACGGCTGCCAGTGGCGCGGATAGATAAGATCGATGATCCCGAGCGAGATATTGTTGATATGTTCCTGATCGTTCTCACCGAACAGTCCCCAGCGTTTTGGGGTTCCGCGCAGGCAGTGAATTTCGCGTAATGACGTTTTTGCCGGCGGAGCAAATATGCCCCACAGCCCGGCGGCCAGAAGCAGTACTGCGCCACCCGCGAGCCACGGAACAAACACGTCCGGCGTCAGCAGGCAGATGAAAAAGAGCAGGAACGAGGCGACAATCAACACCGCTTCGCGAATGCCATCCGGACGGCTCAGGACGTACTCTTCATGCGTCTCCTGGCGGATGTTCAGCAGTTCAATCTGCTCTGTCTCTTCACCGCGAATAGAGGCCTGCGTTCCGCTTGCGCGTTCCAGCGCAAAGCGTGGCGCTTCCTGAACATATTCGCTCAGCGTATGACCATTGAGGGAGATAACCAGCGGCAGCGTATCGGTATGGATCAGCTCGACGCTGTTTTCGTCGTTGATATATTGCTCCCAGAAGGGAGGCAGGTGCACTTCAACAGAGTCGAGATAGTAACGCCACTTGTTGGGATCGTCGGTTGTAATGCCGTAGCGGGTAATGGAGCGCGTCACGCACAGAACGGTGTCGCTTTGGGCGTTAAGGTTGAGCGATACGGGGGCGGCGCTGGCGCCGGTAGGGCCAGGCGAAAGCCGGGATCGGTTCAGCGTGTCGAGATACTGCTCAACGGTGCTGCGTTCCTCTGGCGAAAGCTTGCGCGTGTTTGCCCCGGCGAACGCGTTCAAAAAGGGCAGCCGATAACGGCGATGTACGCGGCGCCTGAATACCCACACCGCAATCGACGCGCAGGCCAGCACAGCAGCGAGAAAAATCAAAATGGTGCTCATGCTTTCCCCATCTTACTTATCTTCTTACAGGTGTTGTCAGTCGCACCTTTTGTACAATGAATGAGATTCTGTGGTCGGCTATCGGCAAGTATGGAGTCTAACTTGAGCATGTTGACGCGCATCCCAGTGACCGGTAATGATAACAAAGCCTGTTCCGGCGCGATATCAGCAAATTCCTGGAAACATTTCAACCTCTTGACATTTGTTTTGAATTGAGGATTGATCCCTGCTACGTTGCATAAATGTAAATAAAGAACGATTGACATTGCCGAAACCGTGCGGCGTATCGCACAATAAAGCCAGTTCACCCAGCAAAGACCCGTCAAGATGACCAAACCCTTACAAAAGCCCACCATTCTGAATGTTGAAACCGTCGCGAAATCGCGTCTGTTTAATGTCGAAAGCGTGGATCTGGAGTTCAGCAACGGTGTGCGTCGTGTTTATGAGCGTATGCGCCCCTCCTCGCGTGAAGCGGTGATGATTGTGCCCATCGTCGACGAGCACCTGATCCTCATTCGTGAATACGCTGTGGGCACAGAATCCTACGAGCTGGGCTTCTCCAAAGGACTGATCGATCCGGGCGAAACGGTGTTTGAAGCGGCAAACCGGGAGCTGAAAGAAGAGGTCGGTTTTGGCGCGAAAGAGCTGACGTTCCTGAAAAAATTGAGCATGGCGCCGTCCTATTTCTCCAGTAAAATGAACATTGTTGTCGCGGAAGATCTCTATCCTGAATCGCTGGAAGGAGACGAGCCGGAACCGCTGCCGCAGGTTCGCTGGCCGCTGGCTCATCTGATGGATTTGCTGGAAGATCCTGACTTTAACGAGGCGCGCAACGTGAGCGCACTGTTCCTGGTACGGGAGTGGCTGAAGGGGCAGGGGCGTTTGTAGCGCCACCATTAAAAACGGCAACCGAAGGTTGCCGTTTTGCATTGACGTTGTAGGCCGGGTCAGGCGTAGCCGCCACCCGGCTTTTTTGTTGGCGTCAGAACAGTTCGTGCGTCTCGCCGTTATCAATGATCTCTGTCCCCACCTCATGCACTGCCTGCGTGGTTGGCTGCGTACCCTCGATGAAATACTCGGCACGGCTGTTACCGCCATTCGCGAGCTGTCCGGTGCTGCGGTCGATATTCACCGTCACCACACCCGGCGGAGGCGTTAGCGGCTGCTCTGGTACGCCCTCGAGAACGGCCTTCATGTAAGCATCCCAGGCAGGTTGCGCGCTCTTCGCGCCGCCTTCGTATCCGGAAATCTGATCTTTAATCGCGCCAGAGGCGGTGGTGCGCCCCAGATCGCGGCGGTGATCGTCAAAACCAATCCAGACGGAGGTGACAACCCCCGGGCCATAACCTGAGAACCAGGCATCTTTTGAACTGTTGGTTGTCCCGGTTTTGCCGCCGATGTCGTGGCGCTGCAAATCGCGGCCCGCTCGCCAGCCGGTGCCTTGCCAGCCCGGTTCACCAAAGATGTTGGTGTTCAGTGCGCTCTTAATCAGGAACGACAGCGGCGTGCTGATCACGTGCGGGGCATACTCCTGCGCGCCACTCTGGGCGACCAGCGCCTGATTGGCCTGTTCCAGCTGAGGCTGCGGCACCGCCAGATTCTGACGTTCCTGAGAGATCGCCACATCTTCCATATCCTTGTTTTCCAGGACATTGGATTTTGGCGTGTCGCCGTAAATCACCGGAATATCGCAGTCAGGGCAGGCAATTTTCGGTTTCGCTTCAAACAGTACGCCGCCCTGATCGTTCTCGATTTTGCTGATGAAATACGGATCGACCAGGAAGCCGCCGTTCGCCATCACCGAGTAGCCACGCGCAACCTGGAGCGGCGTAAAGGACGCGGAGCCGAGCGCCAGAGATTCAGTATGAACGATGTTTTGCGCCGGGAAGCCGAAGCGTTGCAGATACTCTGCCGCATAATCCACGCCCATCGCACGCATCGCGCGAACCATGACCACGTTCTTCGACTGACCAAGGCCCTGGCGCAGACGGATAGGACCAGCGTATTGCGCCGGAGAGTTCTTCGGCTGCCAGTCAGAGCCCGCACCGGCATCCCAGCGGGAAATTGGCACGTCGTTGAGAATGCTGGCGAGCGTCAGCCCCTTATCCATCGCCGCGGTATACAGGAACGGTTTGATGTTCGAACCAACCTGACGCAGCGCCTGGGTCGCGCGGTTAAATTTGCTCTGGTTGAAATCGAACCCGCCAACCAGCGCCATCACGGCGCCGTTCTGCGGATTGATGGAGACCAGCGCAGAGTTTACGTCCGGCACCTGCGCCAGCCACCAGGCATCGCCTACCTGACGCACCCAGATTTGTTGTCCGGTTTGTACGACATCGGTCACTTTACGTGGCGTAGGCCCCTGAAGGGTGTCAGAACGGTATGGACGCGCCCAGCGGACACCCTCCATGCGCAGCGAAACGGATGTGCCATCGGCCATCAACGCCACCGCTTCCTGTGGATCGGCCTGGGTGACGACTGCCGGACGCAGCGGACCATAGGTCGGCAGCGCTTTCAGGGAATCAGTGATTTTTTTACTGTCCCATGCGCCTTCACCCACTTTCCACAGCACGTTGGACGGGCCGCGATAGCCGTGACGCATATCGTAATCCATCACGTTATTACGCACCGCCTGCTGGGCAGCCTGCTGCACCTTGCGGGTCACGGTGGTATAGACGCGATAGCCATCTTCATACGCTTTATCACCGTAGCGACTCACCATCTCCTGGCGAACCATTTCAGTGAGATACGGTGCAGAGAAGGCGATTTCCGGCGCATGGTAATTGGCGTCAATAACGTCGCTGCGCGCCTTATCGTACTCAGACTGGCTGATATAGCCTTCGCTCAACATACGCGACAGCACCACGTTACGGCGTGCGGTGGCGCGGTCCAGCGAGTAGAGCGGGTTAAACGTGGATGGCGCTTTTGGCAGGCCGGCAATGGTCGCCATTTCGCTCAGCGTGAGCTGATCGATCGGCTTACCAAAATAGACCTGAGCCGCAGCCCCTACGCCATAGGCGCGGTAGCCCAGATAGATCTTGTTGAGGTAAAGCTCAAGGATCTCGTCTTTGCTCAGCAGTTGCTCAATGCGGATCGCGAGGAATACCTCTTTGATCTTACGCATCAGCGTCTTTTCCGGGCTGAGGAAGAAGTTACGCGCCAGCTGCTGGGTAATGGTACTTGCCCCCTGAGAGGCATGACCGGAGAACAGCGCCACGCTTGCCGCACGGAAAATACCGACCGGATCGACACCGTGGTGCTCGTAAAAACGGCTGTCCTCGGTGGCGATAAAGGCCTTCACCATCACGGGTGGAATTTGATTTAAGGTCAGAGGGATACGACGTTTCTCGCCGTATTGCGCCATCAGTTCACCATCGGCGCTATAGACCTGCATAGGGATCTGAAGCCGCACATCACGAAGCGTGGCGACATCAGGGAGTTGCGGCTCGACATATTTGTACAAACCAATAATCGAGCCTGCTCCCAGCAGAATGCAACAGACTGCAAGGATCAATAAATACTTTACGAACTTCACCGGAGATTTCCCATTTGGTTTAGCCTGGGCAGTTTCTAAACAATCGCGCGGTAGTATAAAGGCAAGCCTGATTCATTGATATAGCCGTCACTCCGACGGGCGATAAGGAGATCGTGAAGCATGGCTTTTAAAACGTGGCAGACAGGCGTTCATATTCAACAGGATAAGGTGGTTGCGGTAGCGCTGACCAGAGAGCGGGCCGGCTGGCGTTTACGGCGCTGGTGGGCGGTGCCGCTGTCGGACGGCGTTATCGGGGAAGGCAAAATACTTAAGCCAGAACAGCTGGTTAACGCATTACGTGGCTGGCGGAAAACATTGCCGCACTCGCATCGGGTATTTCTCTCATTTCCGGCGACGCGCGTTCTGCAACGCGCGTTGCCCCGTCCATCCGTTACCTTGCGTGACAGCGAACAGCTCACCTGGGTAGGCGCCGCATTAGCGCGTGAGTTGGAGATGCCCGCCGATACGCTCTGCTTTGACTACGCGCAGGATACCTTCAGCAACACTTTTCAGGTTACCGCAGCGCAAAACAGAGAGGTCGATACCCTGTTGACGCTGGCGAACGCGCTGCGTTTGCGTCTGGCAGCAATCGCCCCGGATGCCGGCGCGCTGGCTAATCTTCTCTCTGCTGTTGCCCCTGCCCGGTGCGTCGCCTGGAGAGATCAACACCAGTGGCTATGGGCGATGCGTCACCAGTGGGGGCGGCGCTACACCACAGAAGCGGCGACGGTGAATGAACTGGCGGCGCTGCTTGCGCTTTCTCCTTCTGATATCGCCGTGTTTGATGCTGCCCGCGATCCCTGGGAAGCGGTGACGCTGTGCCAGCCGCCGTTGCCGGAATGCGGTGCTGATTACACCGTCGCCCTGGCGCTGGCCATGAGCGAGGCGCCGTAATGAGCATGCCCAATCTTTTACCCTGGCGTCGGCAGCAACGTAATCAGCGCCTGCGTTTCTGGGGGCTGCTGTTTGCTGGCTCATGGCTGGTGATGCTGGCGGGGAGTATCAGCCTGCGGGCGACGCAGACTCTCGCGTTACAGGCGTTGCAGAGCGAACTGGCCGGGACACGTGCGGTGCAGAAAGTATTGAGAGCCCGTCAGCCGCAGTCAGCGGGGCAGAAAACCCCTTCGCCGCCGTCTGATCCGGCCTGGCAACCGGCGCTGGAGTCCCTTGCCAGCGCAATGCCCCGGCAGGCGTGGCTGACGGCGCTGCGTTATCAGCCACCCTCGCTGACCCTGACCGGCTATACCACCTCACTGCCAGCGCTCTCCGCCATGACCGATGCCCTGAAAGGGGTGACGGGATTTAACCCCGGACCGGCAGGCGAAATGCAACAGGATAGCCAGGGGCGATGGATGTTCTCTTTTCAACTACATAGCCGGAGGTAGCAGGTGGGTATCTGGTATCAACGCTGGACTGATGCACGTCCTTCCCGGCGCGTCCTTTGCTGGTTGATCGCGTCGGGGCTTGTTGCGTGGGCAATTTGGGGACTGCTGCTCAGGCCCGCTGCTCTGCGTTACGCCGATATTCAGGCGCAGGCCATCAGTGCGAAGCGAATCAACGCCTCGCTGTGGCCAGAGGCCGGACGGCGAGTAGTGGTTAGGCAAGTGACGCCCTCGCAGCCCTTTTCTCCCCTGGCTTTTCAGCGTGAGGACGCAAGGCTGGTGTACTGGAAGCCGCAGCAGAGTGGGGGAGAGCTGGCGCTGGATGCCTCCTGGGGCGCGGTTCCGGCACTCTTTGCCCGTCTGGCGCTTGAGAACGTGCGGGTGAGTGCGTTTTCCATCATCCCACAGGGCAAACAGTTACGCCTCAGCCTGCAACTGGAGATCGGTCATGCGCAGTAAAGCCCGTTTGCTGATCCTGCTTTCTCCGCTTTTCCTGACCGGGATGCGGGATCCCTTCTCTGTGCCGGAAGAGCGTTGCGCAGCCGGGCAGCTCAGCCAGTGGTGGTATCAGGGGATAGTCAGCGGCAGCAGGGATATCGGCCTTATGCAGGACGGGCAGAAACGCTGGCACCGGGTAAAAACGCAGATGCGGTTACCGACAGGCTGGCGGGTGAGCGCGATAGATAAACAACAACTGACCGTTGATGTCGGCGACATGTGCGAGCCGAAGCGATGGACATGGCAACGAGAAGGAACGAAAAAAAGTGAAGATAAGGATAGGGCTGTTACTGGCGGCACTCAGCCAGCCCCTGTGGGCCGCGACGCCAAAACCGGTCACCCTGCTGGTGGATGATGTCCCGGTGGTGCAGATATTACAGGCGCTGGTAGCGCAGGAGGATCGCAATCTGGTGGTGTCGCCGGATGTCAGCGGTTCGCTTTCGCTGAATTTAACGCGGGTGCCCTGGAGGCAGGCGCTTCAGACGGTCGTGAACAGCGCCGGGCTGGTATTGCGGGAAGAGGGCGGCATTTTTTATGTGCATACGGCGGCCTGGCAACGGGAGCAACAGACGCGTAAAGAGCAGGAGCGGGCCCAGCGTCTGCTCGACGCCCCGCTGCACTCTCACAGCATTCCGTTTGCTTATGCGGATGCGGCCGAATTGCAAAAAGCGGCGGAAAAGCTCTTAAGCCCGAAAGGCAGTCTCTCCGTCGACAAGCGCACCAACCGTTTTCTGGTCAGGGATAACCAGACGGTGGTGGATATGCTCCAGCGCTGGGCTGTGCAGATGGATCTGCCCGTCGAGCAGGTGGAACTGGCGGCGCAGATTGTGACCATCAGTGAAAAAAGCCTGCGTGAACTGGGGGTGAAATGGAACCTCGCTGACGCAACGGAGGCCGGTAAGGTGGGTCAGGTCACGACGCTGGGGGCGGACCTGTCGGTGGCCAGTGCAACCACCCACGCAGGGTTTAACATCGGGCGCATCAACGGCAGGATGCTGGATCTTGAGTTGTCGGCGCTTGAGCAAAAGCAGCAGGTGGATATCATCGCCAGCCCGCGGCTGCTGGCGTCGCACATGCAGCCGGCCAGCATCAAGCAGGGCAGCGAAATTCCGTATCAGGTTTCCAGCGGCGAGAGCGGGACGACATCCGTTGAATTTAAAGAGGCGGTATTAGGCATGGAGGTCACGCCGGTGGTCCTGCCGGGCGGTCGCGTGCGCCTGAAACTGCATATCAGTGAAAATATGCCCGGCCAGGTGCTGCAACAGGCAGACGGCGAAACGCTGGCGATCGATAAGCAGGAGATCGAAACGCAGGTAGAGGTAAAAAGTGGGGAAACGCTCGCGCTGGGCGGGATCTTTTCGCAAAAGAATAAAACCGGACGCGACAGCGTGCCCGTGCTGGGCAACATTCCGTGGCTGGGTCAGCTGTTCCGCCATGACGGAAAAGATAACGAACGGCGCGAGTTAGTGGTGTTTATCACGCCACGTCTGGTCAGTATTCATTAATGGGTAACGATCCCCGCAATGATTTTGCATTCAGTTTGTTGCAGATGTTTGACGTGGGG
>OKPJ01000428.1_pt1 | contig 10668 bp, 9 predicted proteins | sample 1612811 | NCBI WGS metagenome assembly OKPJ01 (sample SAMN04436818, study PRJEB24849) | human gut metagenome | biome: human gut; feature: NICU; material: stool | host: Homo sapiens | place: USA: Saint Louis, MO | collected 2011-05-19 | reverse complement strand
AGCGTCCCGCCGATATCTTTATCATGTAGCATACCGATAACCGCCAGCACGCGCCCGGTTTTTGGTAACGATTTGAGACGTCCTGCGAGATACGCCGCCGCGTGGGGGTTGTGCGCCACGTCCAGAATCAGGCGCGGTGACTCGCTCACAATCTGGAAACGTCCTGGCAGAATCGCGTTTTGTATACCCTCGCGGATCGCCTGTTCGCTGACCGCGAGGCCGCTGGCGCGCAGTGCCGCCAACGCGGTTGCCGCGTTTGGCTGCGGGACCTGCGGCAGCCCCCTGCGCGTCGCTAAAGCGCCAGCCGTTGTCCTGAACCTCATACTGCCAGTCAACGCCGCGGCGCAGCAGCTGTGCGCCCTTTTCGTTCGCCACGTCAGCAATGGTGTGCGGCATGTCCGGCTCGCCCACCACGGCAGGTTTATTTGCCCGGAAAATACCGGCCTTCTCGCGGCCAATGCTTTCACGATCGGGCCCCAGCCAGTCGATATGATCCAGCGCGATGCTGGTCACTACCGCCACGTCTGCATCGACGATATTGGTCGCATCAAGACGTCCGCCAAGACCAACCTCAAGGATCACCACGTCCAGCTGGGCCTGTTTGAACAGCCACAGGGCCGACAGAGTGCCGTATTCAAAATAGGTTAATGAGGTCTCTCCGCGCGCGGCTTCAATTTCCGCGAACGATGCCGTATGCGCCGACTCCGGCAGCTCGCGGTTCTGCACACGAACCCGCTCGGTGTAGCGTACCAGATGTGGCGAGCTGTACACGCCGACCCTGTAGCCCGCCGCCATCAGGACGGATTCCAGCGTGCGGCAGGTGGTACCTTTGCCGTTGGTGCCTGCGACGGTGAACACGAAAGGCGCCGGTTTCAGCACATCAAGACGCGCGGCAACCTGGCTTACGCGCTCAAGCCCCATATCGATGGTTTTACTGTGCAGGTTTTCCAGATAAGAAAGCCACGCGGCCAGGGGCGACGTGGCTTGGGGAATGCTTTTATTTTCCATAATGCCCGGTTGTCATTAACAGATTAGAAAGCAAAAGGGCAGCGCCAACCGGCCCTGCCCTTTTCAGTTATCAGGCCTCGGGTTCCTGATCCGGTACCACCACGCCTTCACGCGGCTCATCCGGGTTCGGCGCTGGCAGATTCATCAGCTTCGCCAGGATGCGCGCCAGTTTCAGGCGCATTTCCGGACGGCGGACGATCATGTCGATGGCGCCTTTCTCAATGAGGAACTCACTGCGCTGGAATCCCGGCGGCAGTTTTTCACGAACGGTCTGCTCGATAACGCGAGGACCGGCAAAGCCGATCAGCGCTTTTGGCTCAGCGACGTTCAGGTCGCCCAGCATCGCGAAGCTCGCGGAGACGCCGCCCATGGTTGGGTCGGTCAGCACGGAGATGTACGGCAGACCGCGCTCCTGCATCTTCGCCAGCGCTGCAGAGGTTTTAGCCATCTGCATCAGGGACATCAGGGCTTCCTGCATACGTGCTCCGCCGGAGGCAGAGAAGCAGATCAGCGGACAGTTGTCTTCCAGCGCCTGCTCAACGGCACGCACGAAGCGCGCACCGACCACGGAGCCCATTGAGCCGCCCATAAAGGAGAACTCAAACGCAGCGGCAACAACCGGCATCCCATGCAGGGTGCCTTTCATGACGACCAGCGCGTCTTTCTCGCCGGTCTCTTTCTGCGCAGAGGCCAGACGATCTTTGTATTTTTTGGAGTCGCGGAACTTAAGCACATCTTTTGGCTCCAGTTCGCTGCCCAGTTCTACCAGAGAACCTTCGTCCAGCAGGCTATGCAGGCGGTTGCGCGCCGACATACGCATATGGTGGTCACACTTCGGACACACCTCAAGGTTGCGCTCCAGCTCTGCGCGATACAGAACCTGGCCGCAGCTATCACACTTCGTCCATACCCCTTCAGGAATGCTCGCTTTACGCGTTGGGGTAATGTTGCTTTTAATTCGTTCAATCCAGCTCATTGATAACCTTTCTGCCTGAACCTGGTCGTATGCCAGTTTTGCTGTAAGAGGCGAATAATGCCATTTTTGCCTCCAACAGACCATGAATGTTGCACATTAAAACATAACAGCCCGAAACTTTGGATAAAAAAGTGGTCGAACCGCCAGTGTGCATTTACTTCGCTTGCTTTGCCGCCGCACGTTTATGACGAATGATTTCGATAACGCCCGGCAGTACGGAAAGCACAATAATCGCTACAATCAGTAACTTAAGATTTTCCTGAACCACCGGGAGATCGCCAAACAGGTAGCCTGCATAGGTAAACAGCAGTACCCACAGCAGTGCGCCCACCACGTTATACATTGCAAAATGACGATAGGACATGTGACCCATTCCCGCTACAAACGGTGCAAATGTACGCACAATAGGCACAAAACGGGCAAGGATAATGGTCTTACCGCCATGGCGCTCATAGAACGCATGGGTCTTATCTAAATAACTGCGGCGGAAAATCTTCGAGTCCGGATTACTGAACAACCGCTCGCCAAACACCCGCCCGATGGTGTAGTTGACCGCATCACCAACAATCGCGGCGATGATCATCAGGACCACCATCAGATGGACATTCAGGTCATTCGTTGGCAGTGCGGATAACGCGCCCGCCACGAACAGCAGTGAATCTCCCGGCAGGAACGGCGTAACCACAAGGCCGGTTTCACAGAACAGAATGAGGAACAGAATGGCGTACACCCAGACGCCGTACTGCGCGACCAGCTCCGCCAGGTGAACATCAATATGCAGGATGAAATCAATCAGAAAACGTATTACGTCCATATTGTCTAAGCCCTAATTGCACCTTTGTTTAGTCCGCTAAAAACAGCGGACCCATTGGCGGTTTCGGCAGGTCAAACCGATCCGGATAGTCTACCGAGACCAGATACAACCCTTCCGCTTTCGCCGTGGCTGCCGCAAGCGTTCTGTCCTTCGCTGCCAGCAGGTCTGCAATCCAGCTCTCCGGCTGGTGTCCGGCACCCACTTCCATCAGGCTGCCCACAATATTCCGCACCATATGATGTACAAAGGCATTGGCTTTGATATCCACCACCACATACGCGCCAAAACGGCTGACGTGAATGTGCATGACATTACGCCACGGCGTGCGGGACTGACACTGCACCGCACGAAACGAGGTAAAGTCATTCTCCCCAATCAGACACTGCGCCGCGCGATGCATGCGTTCCGCATCGAGCGGTTCATAAAAATGCGTCACGCCCTGGCTTAACACCGCCGGACGCAGACGCTGGTTGTAGATGACATAACGGTAACGACGCGCGGTGGCGCTGAAACGCGCATGAAAATCATCCGGCACAGCTTTCACCCAACGCACCGCAATGTCACCAGGCAAATTCGCATTTACACCCAGCGTCCAGGCGGCATCCTTACGCACGGCGGTGGTCTCAAAGTGCACCACCTGCCCCGTGCCGTGAACGCCCGCGTCCGTACGGCCTGCGCACAGGACGTTAATCGGCTCGTTTGCCACCTGAGAGAGCGCTTTCTCCAGCTTCTCCTGGACGCTGCGTACCTCATTCTGACGCTGCCAGCCATAATATTTACTGCCATCGTACTCAATACCGAGGGCAATTTTATGAACCGGCTTTTGTTCCACGTCTGACATCAGTACAGGTACTCCTGCACCAGTTTTTCAGCGATCTTGACCGCCATCAGCGCGCCGCCGAAACGAACGTTGTCGGCAACGGACCAGAACTGAACCTGCTCCGGCATACCGTAGTCGTTACGCACGCAGCCAACGGAAAGATGCGCGCTACCGGTGGCATCGCCTACCTGCGTCGGGAACTCGCTCTCTTCAGAGAGGACGATGTCTTCCCCGCGGCCAAACGCATCGCGCGCCTCTTCTGCCGCCAGGGGACGCAGCGCTTCAAAGCCGACCATCTGCGCGTGACCGTAGAAGACCGGGGACTGCACGACGCTTGCGGAGATCATCAGGCCATCGTCCTGCAGAATTTTACGCACCTCATCGACGATACGACGCTCTTCGCGCACGGAGCCCTCGCGGTCCGGCAATAGCGGCAGCATGTTGAACGCCAGCTGGCGGCCAAAGAAATCATCTTCATCAATCGGAATGCCGTTCAGCAGCTTCGCGCTCTGCCCGGCCAGCGCGTCAACGGCCTTTTTGCCGTTTGCGGACGCGGACAGCAGGCTGGTCACGGTAATGCGCGACAGGCCGCCATCGTCGATCAGCGGTTTCAGGGCGGTCAGCAGCTGGCTGGTCAGGCTGTTCGGTACTGCAATGACGTTACGGTTGCGGTAGTCAGCCAGTACAAACGGGTTCACGTCCGGCACCACCAGCGGCACATCCGGCTCCATGGAGAACAGGCCGCTCAGGTCAATCACCAGGCAGCCTGCGTTGGTCGCCTCTTCAACGTACGCCGCAGTGGCTTCAGCGCCCGCGGCGAAAAACGCCAGCTGCGCCTGCGTCCAGTCGAACGCCGCCGCATCCTGAACCATGACGGATTTATTGTTAAAACGCAGATGCTCACCCGCGCTATCCGTTCGCGCCAGCGCATAGATATCGCCCACCGGGAACTGACGCTCAGCAAGCGTTTCGAGCAGGGCTTCGCCCACGGCACCCGTGGCACCTAAAATGGCAATGTTCCAGCCTTCAGACATGGTGGTTTACTCCAGAAATAAAAAAGCGTCCCTGCCGGAGTATCCGACAGGGAGCATTAAGAAGACATTAATGCGCCGGGTGATGAACGGCGTTAAACCCCAGCTTGTGCAGCAGCGTCGCCGCCGACGCGTCGTCGCACATCACATAGAGGGAAGACCACTCGCGGCGCTCAACGTAGCTCTTGCGCAGCTTATCAAACTCACCCGGGATCCCCGCCACTTTACGCAGCAGCGCATCATCGCGGCGCACATCATACACCAAATGCACCAGCCTTTTCAGCGTTGCCTGATCGAGCGGGCCGTGAAGGGTAATGCGGCCAAATTCAGGCGCGGGGAGTAAGGTATCCAGCGCCACCTGCTGCGGATGGCCGATAAAGGCGCTGTAGGCTTCGAAGACCTGCGTCGTACCGCGGGCTTTCCCTTCGAGGGTATAACCAGCGATATGCGCCGTGCCCACATCAACCTTATTTAGCAGCTCAACGTTGAGGTCCGGCTCCGGCTCCCAGACGTCCAGCACCACGCTGAGGTCTTGTCCTTCGTTCAGACACGTCAGCAGCGCGGCGTTATCGACTACCGGACCACGGCAGGCATTTATCAGAATAGTGCCAGCCTTCAGACGGCGAATTAACGCCTCATCGGCCAGATGCAGAGACTTATACGGCCCCTCTTTAAACAGCGGCGTGTGGAACGTCAGCACGTCGCACTGTTCAACCAGCTCGTCCAGCGAACGGAAATCCCCGTCGTCGCCGTTGTCTTTGCGCGGCGGATCGCACAGCAACGTGCGAATCCCTAACGCTTCCAGGCGCTTTTGCAGGCGTCCGCCGACGTTACCCACGCCGACAATCCCCACGGTGCGGTCTTTCAGCGCAAACCCGTCGCGCTCGGCCAGCATCAGCAGCGAGGAGAAAACATATTCCACGACGGCAATCGCGTTACAGCCCGGCGCGGCGGAGAAACCGATTCCGGCCTGCTTCAGCCATTTATCATCCACATGATCGGTCCCTGCCGTTGCGGTCCCAACGAACTTAATCGCCTTACCGGCGAGCAACGCCTCATTTACTTTGGTCACCGAGCGCACCATCAGGGCGTCGGCATCGTCCAGTTCGTTGACCGGGATCGGGCGACCAGGAACAGCCTTAACGTTACCCAGGCGGCTAAACAGCTCACGGGCGTAAGGCATATTTTCATCAACGAGGATTTTCACGTCTGAGTACCTGTTTGAGAGGAAGAAAACCTGCCAAGTGTGCCATAATCTGGCCGCCAGGCATATACGTCTGCCAGGTTTACGCTGAGTTTTGACTTTAAGGATTTTTGACGATGCAGCCCATTTCAGGTACGCCGCCACGCCCTCCGGGTGAAGGCCCCGTCACGCCAAACGTTGCCGGTGAACAACCGCTATCCACGCAACAGCGCACCGTGCTGGAGCGACTGATCACGCGCCTGATTGCGCTGACTTCACAGCAAAACGCGGAAGTCTGGGCCGGGGTGAAGCATGATTTAGGCGTGAGGAACGACGCACCGCTGCAGTCGCGCCATTTCCCCGCTGCCGAGCAAAATCTGAACCAGCGTATTACGACCGCGCAGCAGAACCACACCACGCGCCAGATTGTTTCTCAGCTGACAGAGCTGCTGGGCCAAGGAAATAACCGCCAGGCGGTGAGTGATTTTATTCGCCAGCAGTATGGTCAGACCGCGCTGGGCCAACTGACGCCCGACCAGCTCAAAACCGTGCTGACGCTGCTGCAGAACAATGAGCTGTCGATTCCGCAGCCGCAGGTGCGCCCGGCGACCGAGCGCCCGCTACTGCCCGCCGAGCACAATACGCTCAAGCAGATGGTGACGAAGCTGGCCGCGGCCACCGGCGAACCGACGAAGCTTATCTGGCAATCCATGCTGGAGCTGTCGGGCGTGAAGGCAGGCGAGCTGATCCCGGCCAAACAGTTTACCCATCTGGTGACCTGGCTCCAGGCACGCCAGACGCTCAGCACCCAGAGCGCCCCTACCCTGCATACTGTGCAGGCCGCACTGAAACAGCCGCTTGAGCCGCACGAGTTCGAGGTGATTCGGGATTATGCCCAGCAGAACTGGCAGGCCACGCCGCAAACGGTACTGACTACCGCGCAGGTGCAGGATCTGCTCAACCAGATCTTTGTTCGCCGCGCCGAGCGCGAAGGCGGCGTACCAGAGGTGAGAAATATTCAGCCGATCTACAGCCCGCTGTTTGCGCCGGTCGTGGAGACCTTCAGAACACTTTCTGCGCGTCCGGGATTGATGTTTATTGCATTACTGATTGCGCTGGCGATTTTCTGGCTGGTTGCCTGATATTTTGCCCGGTGGCGCTGCGCTTACCGGGCCTACAACGGCTCGAACCGTAGGCCGGGTAAGGCGCAGCCGCCACCCGGCAACAACGACTCACGTTCTGCGAAACGCCACCAGCGTCACCACGATCCCCACCACCGCGGAAACCGCACCGGCCAGGAAGACGGACGGATAGCCAAACGAGGTGGCTAACACCCCGGCCAGCGGCCCGGTTACCCCGTATGAGATATCCTGAAACGCCGCATAGCCGCCGAGCGCCGTCCCGCGCACCTGCGGAGCCACGCGCTTCACCACTTCTACACCGAGTGCCGGGAAAATCAGAGAACAGCCGCAGCCGGTCAGCGCCGCACCAAGCAGCGCAACGGATGCCACGGGTGCATTCCACAACAGCAGAAGACCGATGGTTTCAATGACCAGCGACGCCACCGCCACCTTCACGCCGCCAAAGCGATCCGGCATCCAGCCGAAGAAGACGCGCATCAGCACAAACGCGCCGCCAAACGCGGTAAGCGTAAAACCGGCCATTGCCCAGCCGCGGCTCATAAAATAGAGCGAGACGAACGTCCCAATCACCGCAAAACCCACGCCCTGCAGCGCCAGGCCCAGGCCCGGCTGCCAGATTTGGCCGACCACGCTCCACAGGGAAGGACGCTCGCCTTTGTGCGCGGGCACCTTACGCACCGAGCCGTTAAACGCCCATGCCACCAGCGGCAGCGCCATGGTGGTGGCAGCCAGCGCCGCAAAACCGAACTGGCTGTTGATCAGCAGACCAAGCGGTGCCCCGGCGGCCAGCGCGCCGTAGATGGCCATGCCGTTCCAGGACATCACCTTGCCGGAACGTGCTGGCCCTACCAGCCCCATTCCCCAGGTCAGGGTGCCGGTCAGCAGCTGGCTTTCACCAAAGCCCAGGATTAAACGGCCCAGCACCAGCAGCGCAAATTTATACGCCGCGTCGACCGGCAGAACAGCCGCCAGCAGCCATGCGCCGCCCGCCAGGCCGCAGGCAAACATGCCCTGCAGCGCCGAACGTTTGGCACCGTGCTGGTCCGCCAGCCGCCCGGCGTAGCCGCGGGTTAAAACCGTCGCTAAAAACTGGATACCCACGGCGATGCCGACCATGGTGTTGCCATAGCCCAGCTCCTGGTGTACGAACAGCGGGATCACCGGCAGCGGCAGGCCAACGGTCATATAGGTCAGGAATACCGCAAAGGCGATACGGAACAGCGAGACGTTCGCTGAAGGGGTTGTTTCTGTTTGAATTACTGCAGTCATGCTTTACTCCGAAATGAAGAGTAAGGCGGGGAAATGCCACGCCCCCTCTACCTGATTATCAGGATTAAGGTGCGTTGGTTGACGTTAAACGCTTACGCATTATCGTGAGGATAATGTTGAGTGGTGAAGTTTGCCTGTGAGATCAGCCGCTTGTCAATGCATAAAAAAGGGAGCCTTATGGCTCCCCTTTCGAATCAAACATAAAACTTATGCTTTCAGCTTACGCATCACCAGCGTGGCGTTGGTGCCGCCGAAACCGAAGCTGTTGGACATGACGGTGGTCAACGTCGCGTCCGTTGGTTTGGTCACGATGTTCAGGCCAGCAGCCTGCTCGTCCATCTCTTCGATGTTGATGCTTGGCGCGATAAAGCCGTTTTCCAGCATCAGCAGAGAGTAGATCGCTTCCTGTACGCCAGCCGCACCCAGAGAGTGACCGGTCATGGCTTTGGTCGCGGAGATTGCCGGGCTGTTGTCGCCGAAGACTTCACGGATCGCACCCAGCTCTTTCACGTCGCCTACCGGCGTAGAGGTACCGTGGGAGTTCAGGTAGTCGATTGGGGTATCAACGCCGTGCATCGCCATCTTCATGCAGCGCACCGCGCCTTCGCCGGATGGCGCAACCATGTCGGCGCCGTCGGACGTTGCGCCGTAGCCCACGATCTCAGCATAGATGTGCGCGCCACGCGCCAGAGCGTGCTCCAGCTCTTCAACCACAACCATACCGCCGCCGCCCGCGATAACGAAACCGTCACGGTGCGCATCATAGGTACGGGAAGCTTTGTCCGGGGTCTCATTGTACTTGGTGGACAGTGCGCCCATCGCGTCGAATTCACAGGCCATTTCCCAGCCCAGCTCTTCGCCGCCGCCAGCAAATACGATGTCCTGTTTGCCCAGCTGGATCTGCTCAACCGCATTACCGATACAGTGTGCGGAGGTCGCACATGCAGAGCTGATGGAGTAGTTCACACCGTGGATTTTGAACGGCGTTGCCAGGCACGCGGAAACCGCTGAACCCATGGCTTTGGTCACAACGTATGGACCGACCGCTTTCAGGCCGCGCGGGCTACGCATGGCGTCAGCACCGAACACCTGAGCTTTAGAGGAGCCGCCGGAGCCTGCAATCAGACCCACGCGTGGGTTGTTCTGGTAAACGTCTTCGCTCAGACCAGAATCCTTGATCGCTTCCTGCATGGAAAGATAGGCGTAGATAGAGGCATCGTTCATGAAACGAACCACTTTACGGTCAATTAAACCGGTGGTGTCCAGTTTAACGTTACCCCATACGTGGCTACGCATTCCAGAATCTTTAAACTCTTCAGAGAAAGTGATCCCGGAGCGTCCTTCACGCAGAGATGCCAGGACTTCCTGCTGGTTATTACCGATGCTGGAAACAATGCCCAGGCCAGTAATCACTGCACGTTTCATTCAATACCTCTGTAAGTCGCACTATAGTAAGTTTCGAGTCGCACAATAGCGTACACTTGTACGCCGAACAAGTCCGATCAGACATTTTCTGCGGAAATTTGCACCGATGGACTCACATCGTTAAGATCGTGCCACTGCCTGTCAGACGAGTAACTTACGTGAAACAAAACGCTATACAACCCGCCAACCTCGAATTCAACGCTGAGGGTACACCTGTTTCCCGAGATTTTGATGACGTCTATTTTTCTAATGATAACGGACTCGAAGAAACTCGCTATGTTTTCCTCGACGGAAACCAGCTCAGCACCCGCTTCCCGGCGCACCCGCGGAGCCTGTTTGTGGTCGCGGAAAGTGGATTCGGCACCGGTCTGAATTTTTTAACCCTCTGGCAGGCGTTTAATCAGTTCCACGCTGCTCACCCTGAGGCTACGCTACAAAGATTACATTTCATCAGTTTCGAAAAATTCCCGCTCACCGCGCACGATCTGCGGCTTGCCCACCAGCGCTGGCCGGAGCTTGCGCCCTGGGCAGAACAGCTTCAGGCGCAGTGGCCGCCCCACATCGGCGGCTGTCACCGTCTGATTCTGGACGGCGGACGCGTCACGCTGGACTTATGGCTCGGCGACATCAACGACCTGACCGACAGGCTCGATGATTCGATGAATCAGAAGGTCGACGCGTGGTTCCTGGACGGTTTTGCCCCTGCCAAAAACCCGGACATGTGGAGCCAGCATCTGTTTAACGCGATGGCGCGGCTGGCGCGCCCTGGGGCTACCCTTGCCACCTTCACCTCGGCGGGCTTTGTCCGCCGTGGGCTGCAGGAGGCGGGCTTTACCATGCAGAAGACCAAAGGCTTTGGCCGCAAGCGCGACATGCTGGTCGGCAGGATGGAGCAGACGCTGGACATCCCCGCTCAGACGCCCTGGTTTGCGCGCCGCGCCAGCGCATCGCGCGACGTAGCGATCGTTGGCGGTGGGATCGCCAGCGCCCTGCTCTCTCT
>OKPJ01000421.1_pt1 | contig 10813 bp, 7 predicted proteins | sample 1612811 | NCBI WGS metagenome assembly OKPJ01 (sample SAMN04436818, study PRJEB24849) | human gut metagenome | biome: human gut; feature: NICU; material: stool | host: Homo sapiens | place: USA: Saint Louis, MO | collected 2011-05-19 | reverse complement strand
TCGGCGCGGGTGTCGCGGGCGTGGCCGCTGGCGCGCACCATCGGGCCGACGTTGCTGAAGTCGCGGGCGATTTCCGGGTCCAGACGGCCAATACCGACGGTACGCTGTTCCATATTCGGCGTGCTGAGCAGCATATCCACCAGCTCCTGCACGTCGCGACGCATCTGCTGCGCCAGCTGACGGGTCTGGATCATGTCCTCTTTCAGCAGGTCGCGGCGGATCCCGCCGATCAGGTTCAGGCCGTAGGTTTTACGCGCGCCGGTAAGGATCTCTGCCATCTTCATCGAGGTTTCGCGCACGCGGAAGAACTGCATAAAGCCGGAGTCAAAGCCGGTAAAGTGGCAGGCCAGACCGAGGTTCAGCAGGTGCGAGTGCAGGCGTTCCACCTCCAGCAAAATGGCGCGGATCATCTGCGCCCGCTCCGGCACCACGATGCCCATCGCGTTCTCCACCGAGGTGGTGTAAGCGGTGCTGTGGGCGAAGCCGCAGATGCCGCACACCCGGTCCGACAGGAAGGTCACTTCGTTATAACCCATGCGGGTTTCCGCCAGCTTTTCCATCCCGCGATGGACGTAGAACAGGCGGTAGTCGGCGTCGATAATGTTCTCGCCGTCAACGAACAGGCGGAAGTGGCCAGGTTCATCAGAGGTGACGTGCAGCGGGCCAATCGGCACCACGTTGTTTTTCTTGCTGCCGAGCTCGTTAATAAACTCGTAGGTTTCGGCGTCGGTGGTCGGCGCCGGACGCTGGCGATAATCCATGCTGTCTTTGCGCAGCGGATAGAGTTCGTCCGGCCAGTCGTCCGGCAGCACCAGCCGGCGTTCGTCCGGCAGGCCGACCGGCACCAGGCCGTACATATCACGCACTTCGCGCTCGCCCCATACCGCCGCCGGGACGCGCGGCGTCACCGACGGGTATTCCGGTTTGTTGGCGTCCACTTCCACGCGCACGGTGATCCAGCATTTGGTGCCCTGCTCCATCGACAGCACGTAATAGACCGCGTAGTGGCCGTTGAGCTTACGTTCATCGTTGCCGAACAGCACCGACAGCCAGCCGCCCTGCTGGTAGTAGAGAAACTCCACCACTTCCGGCAGGTAGTTGACCTTCACGGTGATGGTTAACTGGTCTTTAGTCTGCCAGGCTTCGTCCAGTACCACGCCGGGAAAGGCCTGGTGCAGCGCCGCAAGGTAGTGTTGACCGATTTTTTCTTCAGACATGCTCAAACTCTCTTAATCACGCCACCAGCAAGGAGACGAAAGCTAAAAAGGCGAAACCAAACCCGGCCCAGGTGACGCGGGAGGTGGCACAAAAACGCAGACGCGCCATGCTGTTTTCAAACAGCGCGATAATTAGCACCCCAACCACCAGCTTAACGATGGCGACCACCAGCGCCAGCAGCAGGCCGCCGACGCTGAAGCTGGTCATCTGGCCCCACGGGAAGAAGACCCCGACAAACATCTGCAGCACCACCAGCTGTTTGAGGCTGATGCCCCACTTCAGGATGCCAAAGCCGCTGCCGCTGTATTCCGACAGCGGCCCTTCCTGCAGCTCCTGCTCCGCTTCCGCCAGATCGAACGGCAGTTTGCCCATCTCGATAAAGGTGGCGAAGGCGCAGGCGCATAACGCCAGAATCAGTGGAATGCTGCGCGCCGCCGGCCAGTGGTAAAGGGTATCGGTGATGGCGCTGATATGGGTCGAGCCGGCGACCTGCGCCGCCACCCACAGGCCCAACAGCAGGATCGGCTCCACCAGCACGCCGAGCATCGCTTCGCGACTGCTGCCCAGCGCGGTAAACGGGCTGCCGGTGTCCAGACCGGAAATGGCAAAAAAGAAACGGGCGATGGCGAACAGGTAGATCAGGGTGATGAGATCCCCCAGCACCGGCAGCGGGGAGTCTACCGTCACCACCGGCAGCGCGGTGGCGATGGTCAGCATCACGCCCACCATGACGTACGGCGTCAGGCGAAACACCCAGCCCGAGGCGTCAGGACCGACGCTCTGGCGGCCCAGCAGTTTCAGGATATCGCGATACTCCTGCAGTACCCCCGGTCCACGGCGGTTATGCAGCCGCGCGCGGGCGACGCGAACGATCCCGGACAACAGCGGCGCGACGGCAAACAGCACCAGCGCCTGTAGCAATGCAATTAACAGACTCATTCTCAGGCTCCTCGCGAAATGACAATCACCACCAGCACCGCCAGCTCAACCAGCGCGATCCCGCGTAGCAGCGCCGGCGCCGAGGCCGATTGCCAGCCCGGCACCAGACGCACCGGGTTCAGCCAGTGACGCAGCTTCAGCAACGGCGCAAAGGCCTCTTTCACCGGCATGGCAAAGCCGTGGGCCGTTACCACCATCGACTGCTCGTGGTCGTAACCGCAGACCCACGCCGCGCCGCGCGAGCGCGCCGCCAGGCGATCGCCTTTAAAGAAGATCATCAGCAGGAACGGCAGCAGCGGGCAGGCGATAAGCAGCAGCGCGATCATCGGCTGCGACACCACGCTCGATACCTGAGCCTGCACCGGGAAGGCGCCGCTCACCAGCGGCAGCAGCCACGGCGCGGCGATGCCGCCAACGAGGCAGAAAACCGCCGCCAGCACCACGCTCAGGGTCATCAGCCAGGGGGCGCAGGTGGCGTTTTCCGCCTCTTTCGTCCGCGGCGCGCCGAGGAAGGTCACGCCATAGACTTTCGCCATACACATCACCGCCAGTGCGCCAGTGATCGCCAGGCCAACGGCCAGTAGCGGCCCCAGCAGACGGCCAATAAACAGGTCGCCAGTGCTCATTTTGAAGAAGGATTGATAGATAACCCATTCGCCGGCGAAGCCGTTCAGCGGCGGCAGGGCCGCCATTGCCATCAGCCCCACCAGCATGGCGAGGGAGATCAGCGGCATTTTTTTACCGATGCCGCCCAGCTTCTCGATATCGCGATGACCGGTGCGGAACCACACCGCTCCGGCACCGAGGAACAGCGTGGTTTTGAACAGGCTGTGGTTAATCAGGTGATACATGCCGCCGATAAAGCCCAGCACCATCAGCGTGCTGTTGCGGGTCGCCACGCCGGTGACGAAGGCGCCCAGCCCCAGCAGGATAATGCCGATATTCTCCAGGGTGTGATAGGCCAGCAGGCGCTGAATGTTATGCTCCATCAGCGCATACAGTCCGCCGATAAAGGCGGTGATCATCCCCAGCGCCAGCAGCATCACGCCCCACCACAGCGGCGGCACGCCGCCGGCCAGCGAAACGGTCAGCATGCCGTACAGGCCAACCTTCATCACCACCGTGGAAAACAGCGCGGCGGCCGGCGCGCTGGCCCCGGCGTGGGCCTGCGGCGCCCAGCCGTGCAGCGGGATCGCCCCGGCCAGCAGGGCGAACCCCACCAGACCCGGCAGCCAGAGCAGCGGGTTCTGCATCATATCCACCGCCTGAAGGTTGATCTGCGCCAGCTCGAGGGTGCCGTAGGTTGACCACACCAGCCAGCAGGTCCAGGCCATCAGCAGAGTACCGAGACGCCCCAGGGCAAACCACAGCTTACCGGAGGCGGCGCAGCCGGTGAGAAACGCCGCGCAGAGCGCCATGATCTCCGCCATCACCACCAGTGAACCGATATTGGTCACCACCACCGCGCAGGTCGCGGCGGCCAGCAGCAGGTTGACCAGCGGGCCGATGGCCTTCACCTGCGGGTGGCGATGCCAGCTAATATTAAACAGCGACACCGGCAGCGCCGACAGGCCGATGGCCAGCAGCCACAGCGCGTTGACGCCCCCCACCCGTATCGTCAGGTGGAGAAACTGCAGCATGCCGCCGTGGATCCGCTCCGGCATCAGCAGCGCGGCGCCGCCGGCGACCACCAGCATGGCGCTGGCCACCGCGCCGCCGATCCCGGCAATGGCGCCGCTGAGCGGTTTGCGCATGGCAAACAGAAAGGCCAGTACGGCGCTGGCGGCATACCACGCCACCGCCTGATTCACTAATCCAATTACACTCATTCCCTCTCCCCCTGTTGCGCCTGGAACAGCGACAAGTCGCCAAGGTCGGTATTAAAGGTCAGCTGGCGTTTACGCTTGCTGGCCTGGGCGATATCACGGCTATCCACCAGCATCAGCGCGTTGGTCGGGCAGGTCCGCACGCAGGCCGGGCCCTGGTCATCGAAGTGGCAGAGGTCGCATTTCACGGCAATAGCGCGCACGCCCGGTACCCAGTCGAGCAGCGAGCTGACGCGCGCCGGCGCCGGCGGCGCGGGGGGCGCCAGCCGGGTATTGGCATTCGCCGGGATATCCAGCGGGCGGCTGCCGGAAAATTCAATGGCGCCGAACGGGCAGGCAATGCCGCACAGTTTGCAGCTTACGCACAGGCTCTCGTTGAGCTGGACCGCGCCATCGACGCGCTGGATGGCGTTAACCGGGCAGACGGTGGCGCAGGGAGCATCTTCACAGTGGTGGCACATCTGCGGTGCCGATTCTTTTTCATTACGCATCACCTGCAGCCGCGGCATAGCCTGCAGGCCGTGCTGGCGATGCGTCTCAGAGCAGGCGGCTTCGCAGGTGCGGCAGCCGATACAGACAGTGGAGTCAGCAATTACAAAACGGTTCACCGGGTCATCCTCGGGTGAAAGTCATTTTTGACGAAATCAGGTTGCGCAGGTGTCATTTTCGACACGTGTCGACACCTTACGATCAGTGGGTCAGCGCCAGATGGCTTAAATCCACCGGTTGGTCTTGTTCCATGGCGTCATACAGACGGTCATAGACGGTGGCGATAATCGCCAGATAGTGCTCCAGCACCTGGTCGCGGGAGCGGTTGCTGATGCGGCCGTCCACCGTGCCATCCATTGCGAGGGTGGCCTGAGCAATCAGATACTTATCACCGCCGTTTTTGTTTTCGACGTAGTACTCAATGGTGTGGCTGTTGAAGCCTTCCGCGAGGGCGACGAACACCTGAAAATGGCCGAACAGCACGAAGCACAGCTCTTTGTCCGGCGCGCAGCTCATCGCGTGATGCAGGCGGGCCTTCGACAAGGTGATCCCCTGAACCAGCGAGTTACAGTAGATGTGCCACTGCTCCTGCTGCTGCCGGTGACGGTCGGCGATGTAATCCGCCTTTTCACTTATTTCCCAAATAGTCATATCGGTTTCTCCGTAGCATGAGATGCACCCTCTAAGCATTTTTCATGCCAGATTTTATTTATTTGATTTGACTATGTTTTTGTATCGAACTCTGCCGATGCGACATGTCGATGACAGCCCCGGGGCGTCGACATCGACATTGACTGCCACGACGATTTCATTCTGGCATCGTTATTGCATAGAAGGCGCATCGCGATACGGAGGCGACTATGCACGAAATCACCCTCAGCCAGCGGGCGCTGGAAATTATTGAACAACAGGCGCAGCAGGCCGGCGCGCGGCGGGTTACCGGCGTGTGGCTTAAGGTCGGCGCATTTTCCTGCGTGGAAGCCAGCGCCCTGACCTTCTGCTTTGAGCTGGTCTGCCGCGGCACGCTGGCGGAGGGGTGCGAACTGCATGTCACCGAACAACAGGCTGAATGCTGGTGCGATCGCTGTCAGCAGTACGTCCATCTTGTCTCGCAGCACGTTCGCCGCTGCCCGCACTGCAATAACGACCAGCTGCAGATCGTGGCGGATGACGGCTTACAGATTCAGCGTTTAGAATTGGAGTAAATTATGTGTACAACATGCGGCTGTGGCGAAGGCAACCTCTATATTGAAGGAGACGAACGAAACCCGCATTCCGCGTTCCGCAGCGCCCCCTTCGCGCCCGCCCCACGCCAGACGATGACCATCACCGGTGTCAAAATCGACCACTTCGCCCCCACCCGCACGCCAGAGGGCGACCTGCATTACGGCCACGGCGAAGCGGGTACCCACGCCCCGGGGCAGAGCCAGCGGCGAATGCTGGAAGTGGAGATCGACGTGCTGGATAAAAACAACCGCCTGGCGGCACGCAACCGCGCACGCTTCGCAGCAAAACAGCAGCTGGTGCTGAATCTGGTTTCCAGCCCCGGCTCCGGCAAAACCACCCTGCTCACCGAAACCCTCACCCGGATGAAAGGACGCGCCGACTGCGCGGTGATTGAAGGCGATCAGCAAACGGTCAATGACGCCGCCCGCATTCGCGCCACCGGCACCCCGGCGATTCAGGTCAATACCGGGAAAGGCTGCCATCTCGACGCCCAGATGATCGCCGATGCCGCCCCGCGCCTGCCGCTGGCTGACCGCGGCATTCTGTTTATCGAAAACGTCGGCAACCTGGTCTGCCCGGCCAGCTTTGATCTCGGCGAGCGCCATAAGGTGGCGGTGCTGTCGGTCACCGAAGGCGAAGACAAACCGCTGAAGTATCCGCATATGTTCGCCGCCGCCAGCCTGATGCTGCTCAACAAAGTCGACCTGCTGCCGTATCTCAATTTCGACGTTGAGCGGTGCCTGGCCTGCGCCCGCGAGGTCAATCCGCATATTGAAATTATTCTTGTCTCCGCCACCAGCGGCGAAGGCATGGAGCAGTGGCTCACCTGGCTGGAGACGCAGCGATGTGCATAGGCATTCCGGGACAAATTTGCGCCATCGACGGCGTGCTGGCGAAGGTGGAAGTTTGCGGTATTCAGCGCGACGTCGACCTGACGCTGGTCGGCGCCGTTGATGAGCAGGGCCAGCCGCGGCTCGGCCAGTGGGTGCTGGTGCACGTCGGCTTCGCCATGAGCGTCATTAATGAAGCCAAAGCCCGCGACACCCTCGAGGCGCTGCAAAATATGTTTGACGTGGAGCCGGACGTCGGCGCGCTGCTGTACGGCGAGGAGCGATAATGCGTTACGTAGATGAATACCGCGCCCCCGAACAGGTGATACAGCTGGTGGCCCATCTTCAGCAGCGTGCGCGTCTGCTGCCGCACACCGCCGCGCGACCGCTGCGCATCATGGAGGTCTGCGGCGGCCATACCCATGCCATTTTTAAATTCGGGCTCGACCAGCTGTTGCCGGAGAACATCGAATTTATTCATGGTCCCGGCTGCCCGGTGTGCGTCCTGCCGATGGGGCGCATCGACGCCTGCATTGAGATTGCCAGCCGCCCGGGAGTGATCTTCTGCACCTTCGGCGACGCCATGCGCGTGCCGGGTAAAAACGGCTCGCTTCTGCAGGCGAAAGCCCGCGGCGCCGATGTGCGAATCGTTTACTCGCCGATGGACGCTCTGCGGCTGGCGCAGCAAAATCCGCAGCGCGAGGTGGTCTTTTTTGGTCTCGGTTTCGAAACCACCATGCCCGCTACCGCCCTGACCCTGCGTCAGGCGCGAGAGCGCAACGTCGATAACTTCTACTTTTTCTGCCAGCACATCACCCTGCTGCCGACCCTGCGCAGCCTGCTGGACCAGCCGGAGAACGGAATCGACGCCTTTCTCGCCCCGGGCCACGTCAGTATGGTGATCGGCACCGAGGCCTACGGCTTTATCGCCAGCGACTATCACCGTCCTTTAGTGGTCGCCGGTTTCGAACCGCTTGATCTACTGCAAGGCGCGGTGATGCTGGTTGAGCAGACAATAGCTCAGCGCAGCGATGTGGAAAATCAGTACCGTCGCGTGGTGCCGGATGAGGGCAACCCGCTGGCGCAGGCGGCGATGGCCGACGTCTTCCGCCTGGATGGCGACAGCGAATGGCGCGGCCTGGGGGTCATCAGCGACTCCGGCGTGCAGCTTACGCCAGCCTATCAGCGCTTCGATGCCGAGGCGCATTTTCGCCCGGCGCCGCAGCGCGTGTGCGACGACCCGCGCGCCCGCTGCGGCGAGGTGCTGACCGGCCGCTGTAAACCGCACCAGTGCCCGCTCTTCGCCAGCACCTGCAATCCGCAAAGCGCCTTTGGCGCGCTAATGGTCTCCTCTGAAGGGGCCTGCGCCGCCTGGTATCAATATCGCAGTCAGGAAAATGAAGTATGAAAAGCGTCCAGTTAGCCCACGGTAGCGGGGGACAGGCAATGCAGCAGCTGATCGGCGACCTGTTTATGCAGGCCTTCGCCAACCCCTGGCTGGCGGAGCAGGAGGACCAGGCGCGCCTCGATCTGGCGGCGCTCGCCGCCCAGGGGGACCGCCTCGCCTTCTCCACCGACAGCTACGTGATTGACCCGCTGTTCTTTCCCGGCGGCAATATCGGCAAGCTTGCTGTCTGCGGTACCGCCAACGATGTGGCGGTCAGCGGCGCCATCCCGCGCTATCTTTCCTGCGGCTTTATTCTCGAAGAGGGGCTGGAGATGGCCACCCTGGAAGCGGTGGTCGCCAGCATGGCCGACACCGCCCGGGCGGCAGGGATCGCCATCGTCACCGGCGACACTAAAGTGGTGCCGCGCGGCGCGGCGGATAAGCTGTTTATTAACACCGCCGGCATCGGCGCCATCCCGGCGGACGTTCACTGGGGGACGCAGCAGATTAGCGCCGGTGATGTGCTGCTGGTCAGCGGCACGCTGGGGGATCATGGCGCCACCATCCTTAACCTGCGCGAGCAGATGGGGCTGGACGGCGCGCTGTCCAGCGACTGCGCGGTGCTGACGCCGCTTATCCAGACCCTGCGCCCGCTGAGCGGAGTGAAAGCCCTGCGCGACGCCACCCGCGGCGGGGTTAACGCGGTCGCCCATGAGTTCGCCGCCGCCAGCGGCTGCGGCATCGAACTGCAGGAGGCAACGCTGCCGGTCAACGACATGGTGCGCGGCGTCTGCGAGCTGCTTGGTCTGGACGCCCTGAACTTCGCCAATGAAGGCAAGCTGGTGCTCGCCGTCGCCCGCGACGAGGCGGAAAACGTGCTGGCGCATTTGCGGTCTCACGCGTTAGGACGCGATGCGGCGATAATCGGCGAAGTGGTCGTCCGCCCGGGCGTACGTTCCGTTGGGCTGTACGGCGTGAAGCGGACGCTCGATCTTCCCCACGCCGAACCGCTGCCGAGAATTTGTTAACGACGGCGTCGGGTCCCGGATAGCGGCTGGCGCCTTTTCCGGGCTACAAAACTGCGCGCACATGTAGCCCGGCTAAGCGCAGCGCGAGCCGGGAAAAAGCCAGCGTAATTATTTTGCCCAAACCAGCGGGCGCCCATGGATGGGTTAAAGCGGTAATAACCGCTTTATTAACATACTATTATTTGTACCATCATTTTCTTATGCGCCGCATTGTCGGCGCGTTTTGGACGTAAGCAATGTCGTATACACCGATGAGCGATCTCGGCCAGCAGGGGCTGTTCGATATCACCCGGCTTTTATTACAGCAGCCCGATCTGGCCGCGCTAAGCGAAACCCTGACCCGTCTGGTGCAACAGTCCGCGCTGGCCGATGAGGCGGCCATCATCCTGTGGAACGCGGGTAATCACCGCGCGGCCAGGTACGCCTGCGATGAGGCCGGCCATCCGGTAAGCTACGAGGATGAAACCGTCCTGGCCCACGGTCCGGTGCGTCGCTTACTCTCCCGGCCGGATGCCCTGCATTGCGATCATGAAACCTTTGCCGACACCTGGCCGCAGCTTATCCGCAGCGGACTGTATCGTCCGTTCGGATACTATTCGCTGCTGCCGCTGGCGGCGGACGGGCGGATCTTCGGCGGCTGCGAATTCCTCCGCCGTGACAACCGGCCGTGGAGCGAGAAAGAGTTCCAGCGGCTGCATACCTTCGCGCAGATCGTCGCCGTCGTCACCGAACAGATTCAGAACCGGGTCAGCAATAACGTCGATTACGATCTGCTGTGCCACGAGCGCGACAACTTTCGCATCCTGGTGGCGATCACCAACGCGGTGCTCTCGCGACTGGATATCGACGAGCTGGTCAGCGAGGTGGCGAAAGAGATCCATCGCTACTTCCGGATCGACGCCATCAGCGTGGTGCTGCGCAGCGACCGCAAGGGGAAGCTCAACATCTATTCCACGCATTATCTTGACGCCAGCCACCCGGTTCACGACCAGAGCGAGGTGGATGAAGCCGGCACCCTCACCGAGCGCGTGTTCAAAAGCAAAGAGATGCTGCTGCTTAATCTGCACGAACATGACACTCTCGCGCCGTATGAGAAAATGCTCTTCGAGATGTGGGGCAATAAGATCCAGACCCTGTGCCTGCTGCCGCTGATGTCCGGCAATACCCTGCTCGGGGTGCTTAAGCTGGCGCAGTGCGACGAACAGGTCTTCACCACCACCAATCTCAAGCTGCTGCGGCAGATCGCCGAGCGGGTGTCGATCGCTATCGATAACGCCCTCGCCTACCGCGAAATTCAGCGCCTGAAAGAGCGGCTGGTGGATGAGAACCTCGCCCTCACCGAGCAGCTCAATAATGTCGAGAGCGAATTCGGGGAGATTATCGGCCGCAGCGAGGCGATGAACAATGTGCTCAAGCAGGTCGAGATGGTGGCGCAGAGCGACAGCACCGTGCTGATCCTCGGCGAAACCGGCACCGGCAAAGAGCTTATCGCCCGCGCTATCCACAACCTCAGCGGACGCAACGGTCGGCGGATGGTGAAGATGAACTGCGCGGCGATGCCCGCCGGGCTGCTGGAGAGCGATCTGTTCGGCCACGAACGCGGCGCGTTCACCGGGGCCAGCGCCCAGCGTATCGGCCGCTTCGAACTGGCGGACAAAAGCTCCCTGTTCCTCGATGAAGTGGGCGATATGCCGCTGGAACTGCAGCCCAAACTGCTGCGCGTCCTCCAGGAGCAGGAGTTCGAACGTCTGGGGAGCAACAAGCTGATTCAGACCGACGTTCGATTGATCGCCGCCACCAACCGCGATCTCAAGCAGATGGTTATCGACAGGGAATTCCGCAGCGATCTCTACTACCGGCTCAACGTGT
>OKPJ01000416.1_pt1 | contig 10887 bp, 8 predicted proteins | sample 1612811 | NCBI WGS metagenome assembly OKPJ01 (sample SAMN04436818, study PRJEB24849) | human gut metagenome | biome: human gut; feature: NICU; material: stool | host: Homo sapiens | place: USA: Saint Louis, MO | collected 2011-05-19 | reverse complement strand
ATCCACTCAAAATCAAAGGCCAGGGAGATGGCTTCCCGCACCCGGCGGTCATTGAATACCGGACGCTGAATATTAAACGCCAGCCAGCGGGTGTCCTGGGCAGATTCATTTTTGTGTTCGTCTTTGACGATATAGCCTTTGGCGAAATTTTTGCCGATATAGCGGGTCGCCCAGTTTTTGGCGCTGCTCTCGACCCGCAAATCGAATGCCCCGGCTTTGAACGCTTCAAACGCCACGTTATCGTCGAGGTAGTAATCATAGCGAAGGGTGTCGAAGTTCCAGCGTCCGCGGTTGACCGGCAGATTGGCCGCCCAGTAGTCTTTGACGCGGGAATAGACGACATATTGCCCCATGCGCCAGTCGGTAATGCGGTAGGGGCCGCCAGCCAGCGGAGGCGTTGAAAGCGGGTCGCTCAGCTTATGATTTTTCCAGAACGATTCCGGCATCACCGGCAGCGAGAACAGGCTGAGCATATTCTCTTTGTTCGGTTCGCTCAGCTCAATGCGCACAGTGAGCGGCGCGATGGCTCTGACCGACGCGCCTTTATATACGATGCGGAACTGGGGGACGCCTTCGGTCATGAATTTATGGAAGGTGAACGCAACGTCGCTGGCCTTCACCGGTGTGCCATCGTGAAAACGTGCCCGCGGGTTCAGCGAGATTTCCGCCCAGGCGAAGTTATCGGCGTAACGTACGTTCTCGGCAATGAGCGGATAGTAGCTGCCGGGCTCGTCATCGGAGGTGACAAAGAGCGTATCGTAAAGCGATTCCGTTCGCGCGGCCGCCACGCCGCGCAGGGCGTAGCGGTTGAAGTTGTCGAAGGTTCCCGTGGCGGAAAGCGTGACCTTACCGCCTTTTGGCGCGGCTGGGTTGACGTAATCGAAGTGCGTAAAATTGACCGCGTATTTCGGCTCGCCAATCACCGCGAAGGCGATATTCTCTTTGATGGTTTGCGCCTGGCTGGACAGGCTCGTGAATGCCAACATCAGCAACATAAAGCGCATAAGCATCTCGCGGCAGCTCCCTCTCTACAGACCGGCTCGGTTAAGCTGAATAATAAGTGACGTCACGGGCAATGTGAAATTAATCGCCTTCGGGCGAAATATCAGGCCGCCATTCGCGGAACTGCGCCAGCGGCATCGGGCGGCTAATCCAGTATCCCTGCAGGAAGTTAACGCCGTGTTCGCGCAGCCAGGCCGCCTGTTCCGGCGTCTCTACCCCTTCGGCGACGGTCGACATATTCAGTCGTCTTGCCAGCGTCAGAACAGCATCCAGCACCGGCGACGTCACGGTCTCGGTACCGATCGCATTAACAAAACCACGGTCGATTTTGAGGTAGTCCATGGTGAAATGCTCAAGGTAAATCAGCGCGCTGTGGCCGGTGCCAAAATCATCAATGGCGATTTCAAACCCTTCGTTATGCAGCCATTCGAAAAGGGTGTTGGCCTCCCGATGGTTGAGCATATCGCGCTCGGTAATTTCCAGCACGATCTGGAAGTAATCCGGCGGCAGCAGGGCTTTGAAGGTGCGCATATCGTCCTTGAAGCTTTCCGCATGCAGATGCCCCGGTGCAATGTTAATACCCACCTTTGCGCCCGGAGGTAACAGCGTTTGTAACACGGGCGCATCGTGAATGATAAGGTCAAAGAGATGCAGCGTCAGCGGGACAATCAGCTTCTGTGCTTCGGCAAAATTGATAAACGCGTCCGGCGGAATTTCCCCCATTGTCGGGTGTTTCCAGCGCATCAGGACTTCAAGCCCGGTCATCCTGAGCGATTTGGCATCGACGACGGGCTGATAAACCACATAAAACTGACCGCGCTTGATAGCGCTTAAAATTTCTTTACCCGGGTTGAGTCGAATGCTGAGGATGTAGTAGTTAAGCGATCCTGCACAAATCCCGCATACCAGCCCGAAGAACAGCGCGTAGAGAATTTCATCGCTGGTCCATGCGTCCGCATACAGGTTGATGGTCAGGGGGAGGTCTTTCAGCGTCGCCGTGCGGACCGGGATGTCATGCAAGTCGCGGGTATGAACCAGCGTGCTGGACCGCGTCGACAAGGCGTTATCGCCGATAATGATAGCGATACCCGCGAACTCGTCCTGGCGCTCAGTATAAAGCAGATAAGGCGTCAGATTAATATTCACAGAAGTGAACACCCCGCCGTCCTTCACTAATGGGTTGCGGTACCAGATCGCAATCGCAGGTTCATCAGGCAGCATGGGGGTACCCGGAAGCAACGCCATATCGATCTGTTTATTGATGTTCAGCTCAGGTATGAGCGTCTCCATCGGGGCATTCATCGGGCCTGTTGCCGAGGAGCAGAATGCCATCTTGTCCCGGACCAGCAGGAAGGCGCGAACGTTAATACTGAAGGCCGCGCGTGAGGTGAGTTCCTGGTTGACGTCCTGGCACGTGTTCAGCGTGAGAGGCTGGAGGACATTGACCGCTTTTTTAAGGTCTTCGAAATAGCTCCCCATGTAGGCGCTCACATCATTCACCAGGGTGTCGAATTTGACTTCCCGCTTGTGGTAACTCCACGAAAATTGCAGGGAACCCAGGAGCAGGGCGGTGATGAGACCCGTGATAATACTGAGGATCAGTATTTTACGATTACTGGAGAAGTAGTGGGTGAGCATAGACGTCGTGATTCCTGAAAAGCCGCTTGATGTATTCAGTGTAACGGGCAAAAAAAAACACTGCCGAAGCAGTGCTTTTTTTCATCATATCGCCAGCCAAGGGATAACCAACGATACAATAGTTATATTAACTGCGGGTCAGTACGCGGCGCGCTTCGTTATAACGCTTCTTCCAGTACGGTTCGTTCATGCTGGAAATGGTCACACCGCTGCTGGTGGAGGCATGTACGAACTGGTCATTACCAATGTAGATGCCAACATGTCGACCTGTAGAACCGGCACGGAACAGAACTAAATCACCGGTGCGCAGTTTGGTACGTGAAATCGACTTGCCCATCTCCTGCTGTTCATAGGTTGAACGCGGAAGATCTAACCCAAATTGCTCGCGGAACGTACGCTGTACAAAACCGGAACAATCAATACCTGTTTTCGTGCTGCCGCCAAGACGATAACGCACGCCTTTCCAGTCAGCATACTGGTCCATAATGCGGGACTTCACGTCCAGATTACGTACCATATTTTCAAATTCATCCTGAGAGGCTTGCAGTGAAGAGGAATCTTCCATTCCCACAACACGCGTCTCAGGATGCATATTCTTCGCGGTGTTCGATGTACTACATGCAGATAACAGTACCGCGACTGCTATCGCCGGGATCCCCCGCAAGATATATCTCAGAAACGGTTGAGATTTGACCATTTTGTTTATTTTCCCTTGAAGTCCTTAACGACAAATATCGTTATAAAAATGCCAAACGTGACGAGACTAATTATCTGTTCACATCGAGACAATTCTTTCTGGTCACATTTGTGGCATAGCGCACAAAATTATTCACCATCGAAATAATTATCCCTATGGGGCAAAACGAGTTCGAGATTAACCGATTGCCAGGGGTATTGCGAGTAAAAAAAGCCTTTTTTTTATAAGAAAATGTGATACAGAAAGTAAAAATCCGTAATTGCTTAAAATGCGGTCAGATCCGACGCGTGATCGCGCAATTGCTTCATTTTTATCATGAATGTGATGACAAGAATATGACAGAAGGAAAAGATCGTGGCGGGAAGGCTATCGGGGATCATGTCGATCCCTGATAGATCACGTTAATTTAGGTTAGTTATTTGTTTAATTGTTGTTGCGCTCTACCGGGAAGATAGCGATCGAACAACGCTATTATCCTGTCGCTCAGCGGGGTCATTAAACACCACGGCAGCGCAATCAGCGCAACGGAGAGCGAACCGACAGCAATATCGGTGAACCAGTGAGCGCCAATCATTACGCGCGGGAAGGCAAAAACCACAAAAATAATCAGGGCTATGGCAAACGCTTTTCGGCCGAAATAGCGAAGCATGACTGCGGAAAAAATGAGCAGCATCATGCCGTGATCGCCGGGGAAACTGTCCTTCGACGCATCTTTTGTTGGAATATGCAGCAGCTCACTGACGCGATAAATATCGGTGAAAAAGAGCGTAGGGCTGGAACGCTTAACCGGAATAATCGCGGTAGCCAGCTGATTAATGACGACAGCAAACAGCAGCATTACCAGACCGATAATCAGAATACGCCGACGTCCCGCTTTATCCTCTTTCAGCCAGAAAGAGAGCATCAGGCAGCCCATGGCCAGCAGCGAGAAGCCGTCGAAGGCGCGGTTGTTGGTGATGGCCACCAGCCACAGGAATGCGTCGCTCTTCACCAGCGCCTGGTTGAAGAAGTGAAAGATGCCAGAATCCAGGGGGAACCAGAAACCATGATTCGCCGGGATATACCAGGAGAAGAAAAGCGCCAGACCGGCGACATTAAGCAGTAATATCAGGGGAAATCGAGTTGTCATAACGTTCTGCATAGAGTGAAAACTGGGGCAACGTTAGCCGCCCGAACTTAAACGAATCCTCAACAGGCTGGACTGGAGGGCATTCCAGTCGGTGTTAACCGCACTAATTAACTCTATTCGGCTGTCAGGCGGCGCCACGTTTTGCGTTTCAATGAAGAAATCGTCGCCCTGGCGGTTGATCCGCACCAGTCCGTCCGGCGTGCGCATGATCCCTTTCACGCGATCGACGGGCGCAAGGCGGGCCCACTCCAGAATCCCGATAGTATCGAAAACGGTCTCAGCATCGAAAATCCATCCGCAGGCCTGGTATCCCTGGCCGCTGTTCAGGTTACGACGCCAGCGCTGTTGCTCCGGCAGGCTCAGGGCTGCCAGACCCTGCTTAACCGGATGGCTGTGCGCATGATCCGCGCTGGCAGGCAGCTCGGTGAGGTTCAGACGAGGCAGGTCAAGCAGGGTGCTATCAATATTCCCCTGGGTGGTCTGCACCCGCGTGCGATTGCCGCCAAAATGTTGCCACCACGCCTCCAGCGCGGCCTGGCTTTCAGGCGTGGCGCGATCTTCCTTGTTGGCGACGATAACGTCTGCCGAGGCGAGCTGATCGCGGAAGTTCTCGTTGGCCACCGCCTTGTCATCCAGAAGCTGACGCGGATCGAGCAGGCACAGTGTGGCGCGCAGATCGATCCACGGCTCGTAAACCGGGGCGGTCAGTAAATCGAGGATCTGCTTCGGGTGGCCCAGCCCGGTGGGCTCAATCAGCAGGCGGTCGGGTTTGCCCTGACGCAGCAGGGTATTGAGCCCCACCTGCATCGGCAGGCCATTGACGCAGCACATGCATCCGCCGGGGATCTCTTTAATCATCGCGCCGCTGGATGACAGTAACGCGCCGTCAATGCCCACCTCGCCAAATTCATTGACCAGCACGGCCCACTTCTCGGCCGGATCTTTATTCGCCAGCACGTGGAGAATTGAGGTGGTTTTACCGCTGCCGAGAAAACCGGTGATGAGGTTGGTTTTGGTCACGTGCGCTCCAGATGAGAATGATGATGCGATAACACTGTTCTCTATCCTGGCGAAAAACGTGACCTGTGAGAAGGGGAAGGGCGAACGGAGGCTTTATCCGTTCGCGTTAAGCGCAACAATCGTTAAATATTTAACGTTTCGATAACAGCCTGACGTGCGCCGTGACGGGTGATACGCTGATAGGCCTGGCTAACAGCCTCAACAAAAATACGATTGTGCGCGAGATCGTGACCAAACACTTCGCTCAGCCCCAGCAGCGCGGGGACGCGGTCGATGTCGCTGCTGGCGTTGACGATCGTGCGGATTTTATCGCTGAGGGGATCGCGAACGTCAATCGCGTTGCCGCGCTCGTCGGTGCCGCTGACGTAGCGTATCCAGCCGGCCACGCCCAGGGCCAGCAGCGACCACGGCGTGTTTCGCTCAAGATGAACGCGGATCCCGTCCAGCATTCTTTGCGGAAGCTTCTGGCTACCGTCCATCGCGATTTGCCAGGTCCGATGCTGGAGGGCCGGGTTGGCAAAGCGTTCGAGCAGGCTATCGGCATACGCGGTGAGGTCGACATCCTTAATCCGTAACGTGGGGGCCTGCTCGTTCAGCATCAGCCGACGGGCGGCTTCCCGGAACGCTGCATCCTCCATGCATTCATTAATATGCGCGTAGCCAGCAAGATACCCGAGATACGCCAGGAAAGAGTGGCTGCCGTTGAGCATGCGTAATTTCATCTGCTCCCACGGCAGAACATCCTGCACCATCTGGACACCCGCCACTTCCCACTCGGGACGGCCGGCGACAAAATTATCTTCTATTACCCACTGAATGAACGGCTCGCAGCTGATGGCGCACGGATCTTCCACGCCGAGCGCGTCGGTGATTTCCGCCAGCGAGGCCTCCGTCGCGGCGGGAACAATCCTGTCGACCATCGTTCCGGGGAAGCTTACGTGGGTATCGATCCATTCAGATAACCCTGCGGAACGTTTTTGCGCCATGCCCAGCACGGCGTTTTTCACCACGTGCCCGTTGTCCGGGATATTGTCGCAGGAGAGCACGGTAAAGGCGGGCAGGCCGCGCTCGCGGCGGCGGTGGAGGGCTTCGACCAGGATCCCAGGGGCCGAATGTGGCTCGGAGGGGTTTTCAAGGTCGTGGACGATCCGGGGGTTATTCAGGTCGAGCTTCCCGGTCGCGGGATCGATGCAATAGCCTTTCTCTGTGATGGTGAGCGAGACAATCGCGACCTGAGGCTCGCAAAATTTCTCAATAATGGCGGGCAGGGAGTCCAGCTTTGCGTTCAGGCATTCATGGACGGCACCGACGATAATGGCCTCATTTCCTTCAGCCCCTTTTTCCAGCACGGTGAACAGATGCTCCTGCGCGCGCAGCTGGCTCATCAGCACGTCGCCGCTGAAGAGGCTAATCTCACAAATCCCCCAGTCGCCGCCTTTTTCATTCAGCACCCGATTTGTTAACAAGGCCTGGTGCGCACGGTGAAACGCGCCAAAGCCAAAGTGGACGATGCGGGAGCGCAGTTGCTGACGATCGTAGCGCGGTTGCTGAACCCGGGCAGGAAGGGTGGTGGAGGCAATCGTCTTCATGAGATACACCTGATTAACCATTAATTAACAATGCCAGTGTAAAGTTATATGACAGCAAATAAAATTGGTGAGCCGTAAATATCCCCGTTATGTGAGTTTGATCAATCAATGTGTGGCGGTGTATTGACCCTTCGCGGTAAACATGTATGGTAGTCGTCATTGTGGTAACGCATATTGGTATAACAACTTAAGAGGGTGAGGCAATGGAACAAACCTGGCGTTGGTACGGGCCGAACGATCCGGTTTCTCTTGATGATGTGCGTCAGGCTGGCGCAACGGGTGTCGTCACGGCGCTGCATCATATTCCTAACGGTCAGGTCTGGCCGGTAGAGGAAATACAGACGCGTCAGGCGCTGCTGGCGGAGAAGGGATTAACCTGGTCTGTGGTAGAAAGCATTCCGGTTCACGAAGACATCAAAACCCATTCCGGCGAGTATCAGACCTGGATTGCCAACTATCAGCAGAGCATCCGTAACCTCGCGGCCTGCGGTATTGATACCGTTTGCTACAACTTCATGCCCATTCTGGACTGGACGCGTACAGACCTCGAATATCAAATGCCGGACGGCTCAAAAGCGCTGCGTTTCGATCAGATTGCCTTTGCGGCATTCGAACTGCACATTCTGAAACGCCCTGGCGCAGAAGCGGATTACACCGCTGAAGAGCAGCAGCAGGCGCTCCAATGGTTCAATGCCGCCAGCGACGCGGATATCGAAAAGCTGACCCGTAATATTATTGCGGGCCTGCCGGGTGCCGAAGAGGGGTATACGCTGGATCAGTTCCGCGCCCGCCTGGCGGAGTACGGCAATATTGATAAGCAGCAGCTGCGTGAAAACATGGCGTATTTCCTGCGCGCAATTGTGCCGGTCGCGGAAGAGGTGGGGGTTCGCCTGGCGGTACATCCGGACGATCCACCGCGTCCTATCCTCGGCCTGCCGCGTATCGTGTCTACAATTGAAGATATGCAGTGGCTGAAAAAGACGGTCGACAGCATCCACAACGGCTTTACCATGTGTACCGGCTCCTACGGCGTGCGGGCCGATAACGATCTGGTGCGGATGATTAAAACCTTCGGCGATCGCATTCACTTTACGCATCTGCGTGCGACCTGCCGTGAAGAGAACCCGAAAACCTTCCACGAGGCGGCGCACCTGGGCGGCGATGTGAATATGGTCGCGGTGGTGGACGCTATTCTGGCGGAAGAGGCGCGTCGTAAGCAGGCAGGCGATGTGCGTCCTATTCCGTTCCGTCCTGACCACGGCCACCAGATGCTGGACGATCTGCGTAAGAAAACTAACCCGGGCTATTCGGCGATTGGCCGTCTTAAAGGGATGGCGGAAGTGCGCGGCGTTGAGCTGGCGCTGAAGATGACGAAGTATCCGGAGCTGCTGTAACCGGAATTGCCGGGTGGCGGCTTCGCCTTACCCAGCCTACAAAAACACAAAAACCGGCTTCAGGGCCGGTTTTTTCGTAGGTCGGGTAAGCGTAGCGCCACCCGACAAACGCCGCAATCAGTCAGCGCGACCCATATAGCGTTTTTCTTCGATATGGATGCGGATTTTCTCGCCAGCAGAAAGGTATTCCGGCACCTGCACAACCAGGCCGGTGGTCAGGGTAGCCGGTTTGTTGCGGGCACTGGCGGATGCGCCTTTGATGCCTGGTGCGGTTTCAACGATTTCCAGATCGACGGTCTGAGGCAGTTCCAGCGCCAACAGCACGCCGTCCCAGGTCAGAACCTGCATATCAGGCATACCGCCTTCCGGGATGAACAGCAGCTCTTCTTCAATCTGGTCTTTGGTGAAGATATACGGGGTGTAATCTTCTTTGTCCATGAACACATATTCGTTGCCGTCGATGTAGGAGAAATCAACATAGCGACGGGTCAGGGTCACGGTATCGACGATATCGTCACCTTTAAAGCGCTCTTCCACCTTCAGGCCGGTACGCACATCGGCGAAACGCATTTTGTACAGCGTAGCTGCACCACGGGCGCTTGGTGCCTGAATATCGATATCTTTCACAATCAGCAGTTTGCCGTTGTAATTCAGTACCATACCTTTCTTAATTTCGTTCGCTCTTGGCATTGCAGTAATCCTGTTTACGGGAGGTAAAAAATATCGCGCCAAATTACTCGCGCGCGGCCTTTCAGGCAAGAGGAATTCGTGGCTTTTGCTATCAATACACAAAAGGTGTTACTGTGCGCGCGATGCCCGACCGTACGGGCATTCGCCAGCGAAAGAGAGCATTTATGGATTGTCGTCCCGATTGTGGCGCGTGCTGTACTGCACCGTCCATTTCAAGCCCCATTCCAGGAATGCCCGAGGGCAAACCTGCCAATACCCGCTGCGTTCAGCTCTCGGAAACCAACCTGTGCATGATCTTTGGCTCACCGCTGCGTCCGAAGGTCTGCTCCGGGCTTCAGCCCACGGCTGAAATGTGCGGCAGCACGCGAGAGCAGGCGATAACGTACCTTCTTGAGCTGGAAGCGCTCACCGCGCCTTAAACGTCTTTAATCCTCGCCAGGCAGCCAATCGTCAGCGTACACATCACCAGCGCAATCCAGAACACCGTGTGATAGTTCCAGATTTCGGCCACGACACCGGCCATTGAACCGGCAATAATCCAGCCCACGCGGGTGGTATTAGTATAAAGGGTGGTGGCGGAGCCTGCCTGACCCGGCATCAGATCCTGGAAATAAAGCATGCCTATCCCGGCGAGAATACCAATATAGATAGCGTTCAGCAGCTGTAACGCCAGCAACAGCCCCGGCGTATGTACCGTCAGCATACCGATATAAAACAGCAGACCGGCGACGGCGGCGATGCGCATTAAAAAACGTTTCCCGAAGCGCTTTGCGTAATAGCCTGCGATCAGCATGGTCGGGATCTCAAGCCCGGCTGCGGTGCCCATCATGATGCCCGCCAGCTTCTCCGGCAGGTGCAGTTCATTAATGATAAACAGCGGCATATTGATGATATAGAGGCTATTGGTGCCCCACATCAGCGTGCAGATCGCGAACAGGAGCAGAGCATCTCGGCGGTTACGGCGCGGCGCTTCCAGCACGCCCGTTGCCACCTTGGGCTCTTTGCGCATGGACGGCAGGAAGAACCACACCAGCGCGCCGCACGCCACAAACGCGACTGCCGCGCTCAGGTACATCACCGTAAAGCCAAAACCCATCGCCAGCGCGTAGGCCAGCGGCGGGCCAATCACCCATGCCAGCGACACCTGCGCACGCAGGACAGAGCTGAACATCACCGCTTCACGTACGGTATGGTCGGCGTGTTCGCGGGCAAGCGCAAACAGCTGTGGGTTAGCCGTCGAGCCAAAGCTGCTCAGGAATACCCCGACGAAAAGCAGAATGAAGTAGTTGCGGTTCCAGGCAAAAAGAACGCAGGCCATGACCCCCAGCAGGCAGCAGAAAACGATCAGGCTTTTACGATCGCCTTTTCTGTCGGATCGCCCCGCCAGGAACTGACTGACCAGGATGCCGATGATGGCGCTTCCGGTAAAAAAGAAGCCAACCAGCGCCGGACGAACATGAACCTCATTGGTCAGAAATAAGCTCAGCGTCGGCGTCTGTAACGCACCGGCAATGCCCGTGAAGAAGGCAACAATCAGGAGGGCCGCTGAGGTCAAATCAAAGGGCTTCGGCGAGGCAGCCGCAGGGATGTTATGCATGTTTTATAATTAGCGAGTAGCAGAGAGGGGCGGAGTGTACGCCGTCAGCTAAAAAATAAACAGTGGGTGCGGTCAATGATGCCACGAAAAATCAAAATGGCATTTCATCTTGCATCCACATCGGCTGACCT
>OKPJ01000409.1_pt1 | contig 11072 bp, 9 predicted proteins | sample 1612811 | NCBI WGS metagenome assembly OKPJ01 (sample SAMN04436818, study PRJEB24849) | human gut metagenome | biome: human gut; feature: NICU; material: stool | host: Homo sapiens | place: USA: Saint Louis, MO | collected 2011-05-19 | reverse complement strand
AGCTCCGCCAGCGTCGAAAGCGCTTCGTCATACTCATCGCCCTGATGGCCTTCCATGATCACCCTGCTCAGCTTTTCCAGATCGCTGTAGATGTTTTCAATTTCATCCGCCAGCTGTTCAATTTTGGTCTCGAACAGATCGAGCAGCAGCTCATAGGCGTTGCCGTCCACCATCGCCTGGCTGCGGGCGCGCATGCGGTAGAGGCGGAATGCCGGTAGCTCACGCTCGCGCAGGGTAAACAGGCGGCCGTCGCGAATAGTAAATGCCACGGTGGAGTTGCCCGCGTGGTCTTCGGCATCTTCGAAGAAGAAGAAGGAGTGAATGTGCAGGCCGTCTTCGTCTTCAAAAAAACGGGCGGATGCTTCGATGTCTTCCAGTTCCGGGCGCGTTGCCAGGCTTTGCCCCAGCTCAGATTGTACGCGAAGGCGCTCATCGTCGTCCGGCTCGACCAGATCCACCCATACGGCATCAATGAGGGGCTGTGACTCTTCGGCTTCAAGCCGAGTCAGTCGGTTATTTTCGAGTTGAAATGCGCTCAACATGACCGGGACTCCCAATGCAAAAAATATCGGACAGTTCGGTGGGCACACAGAAACAAATTGGGTTTCAGACCATTAAACAGCCTGACTCAGCGCGACGGGAAAAATTGAGGTCGCTGACAACCGCTAAGGCTATCAGCAAAAAGGGATAGCCTTAGGAGTTGATCCTGGATGACAGGATAGTGAGCCAGTATCTACTGGGTGTGTCCAAGGCGAATGTCCTCTTAGCGTAATCGTGCGCGCATGTTACGCCAGCTATAACTGTGGCGTCAACACGCAACGAAACGCTGAAGGGCATTAATTGACCTTCAACGTATAAGGCTAGCAGATTATTACAAAATAATGATATTTTTCTGAAAGTTAGACTGTTTCCAGCTTCGCGTAGGCGGCCACCAGCCATTTGATCCCCTGCCCCTGGAACGCCACCTGCAGGCGGCTGTGCTCGCCGCTGCCTTCCAGATTCACAATGGTGCCTTCGCCAAACTTCGAATGGCGCACGCGCTGGCCCAGCTTGTAGCCGGTGTCGGTTTCCGCAATCGGCGAGCCCATGCGCTGATGGCTGACCGGACGGCTGATGCTCGCCCGCAGACGTACCTCTTCGACACACTCTTCCGGCAGTTCACCGATAAAGCGCGACGGACGGTGATAGACCTCTTTGCCATACAAACGGCGGGTTTCAGCGTAGGTCAGCGTCAGCTTCTGCATCGCTCGCGTCACGCCCACGTAGGCCAGACGACGCTCCTCTTCCAGACGTCCGCCTTCATCCAGCGACATCTGGCTCGGGAACATCCCCTCTTCCATGCCGACGATAAACACCTGCGGGAATTCGAGGCCTTTGGCAGAGTGCAGGGTCATAAGCTGAACCGCATCCTGCCAGGTGTCCGCCTGCCCTTCCCCCGCTTCCAGCGCGGCGTGGGAGAGGAATGCCTGCAGCGGCATCAGGTCCTCGTCTTCTTCGTTGTAGCTGAACTGGCGCGTTGCCGTGACCAGTTCCTCTAAGTTCTCAATACGGGTCTGGCCCTTCTCGCCTTTTTCCTGCTCGTACATGGTGCGCAGGCCCGAGTCTTTAATCACCCGGTCGGTCTGCACGTGCAGCGGCATGTCGGCGGTTTCCTGCGCCAGGGCGTCAATCAGCTCAAGGAAGCGCTGCAGGGCGCTGGCCGCGCGTCCGGCAAGGGCCTTTTCCTGCAGCAGCTCGCGGCACGCCTGCCACAGCGTCAGCTGGCGGTCGCGCGAGGCCTGACGCACCACGTCCAGCGTACGGTCGCCAATCCCGCGGGTCGGCGTGTTGACCACGCGTTCAAACGCCGCGTCGTCGTTACGGTTGGCAATCAGACGCAGATACGAGAGCGCATCTTTGATTTCCTGACGTTCGAAGAAGCGCATACCGCCGTAAATGCGGTACGGCATCCCCACCTGCAGCAGCGCCTCTTCCAGCACGCGCGACTGGGCGTTGCTGCGATAGAGAATGGCACACTGCTCCAGCGCGCCGCCGTTGTCCTGCCAGGTTTTGATGCGGTTGACCACGAAGCGCGCTTCGTCGAGCTCGTTGAAGGCGCAGTAAATCGAAATCGGTTCGCCGTCGACGCCGTCGGTCCACAGCTTTTTACCCAGACGCCCGTTGTTATTCTCAATCAGGGCGTTGGCCGCGCTCAGAATGTTGCTGGTTGAGCGGTAGTTCTGCTCCAGACGGATGGTTTGCGCGCCGGGGAAATCGTTGAGGAAGCGCTGAATGTTCTCCACCTGCGCCCCGCGCCAGCCGTAGATCGACTGGTCGTCATCGCCCACGATCATCACCTTGCCGGTATCGCCGGCCAGCAGGCGGATCCACGCGTACTGGATGTTGTTGGTATCCTGGAATTCGTCCACCAGAATGTTGGTGAAGCGTTCGCGGTAGTGCTGCAGGATGTGCGGCTTGTTGAGCCACAGCTCGTGAGCGCGCAGCAGCAGCTCGGCGAAATCCACCAGGCCGGCGCGATCGCACGCTTCCTGATAGGCCTTGTAGACGTTCTGCCAGGTCTGCTCGACCGGGTTACCGAAGCTCTGAATATGATGCGGACGCAGCCCTTCGTCTTTCTGACCGTTGATGTACCACATCGCCTGACGCGGCGGCCACTGCTTCTCGTCGAGGTTCATCGCCTTGATCAGGCGCTTCAGCAGACGGAGCTGGTCTTCGCTGTCGAGGATCTGGAAATCCTGCGGCAGGTTGGCGTCCATGTGGTGCGCACGCAGCAGGCGGTGCGCCAGGCCGTGGAAGGTACCGACCCACATGCCGCCCTGGCTGGTGCCCATCAGCTGCGCGATGCGGTGGCGCATCTCTGCCGCCGCCTTATTGGTGAACGTGACCGCCATGATGGAGTACGGCGAGCAGTTTTCCACGCTCTGTAGCCAGGCGATACGGTGAACCAGCACGCGCGTCTTACCACTGCCCGCTCCAGCCAGCACCAGCAGGTTGGTGCGCGAGGCGGCAACCGCGTCACGCTGTTTGTCATTAAGGCTGTCGAGCAGGTAAGAAACGTCCATTGGCACCGTCACATAGTATTCAGGAACAGAGCAAAACGCCCGGTGGCGCTTCGCTTACCGGGCCTACAACAGCAAAACCCTGGTAATTTATACAATATTACTGGTGATTATATCAGCGTCGTGAGGGATGCCAACCGTGAAATTTCCACGTGCGGCAGAAGACGGCTATCCGGGGTAGTCATCAGATCGGCATTTTCCGGCTTGATCCAGCAGGCCTGCATGCCGCAGCGGATGGCGCCCGCCACGTCTGTGGTCAGGTCATCCCCCACGTGCAGGATCTCACCCAGCGGCAGGTTAAGCTTATCCGCCGCCAGATGGTACATGTCGCTGAACGGCTTCGCGCGCCCGTGAGGACCCGCACGCAGCACGAATTCAAAGTAATCGCTGAGGCCGAACAGCTCCGGCTGGGCATTGCCGTTGGTGATGGCCACCAGCGGCCACTTTTCGGCAAGCGTCGCCAGCGTGTCGTGGGTTTCCTGCGGCACGTCGATACGGCTGCGCCATTTGGCGAAGTTTTCCATGGCCGCTTCCGCCCCAATCGCGGCATCCTGCGCGCTCAGGCCTACATTCAGCATCGCCTGCTCAACCGCGCGACGACGCCATTCGGTCACGTCGTGGTAAATGTCCGGCTCGGTCTCCCGCAGGGACTGACGCAGCTTCTGGAAGTCCTTGTTCTGCATCGTCTTCAGCGCGGGATGATAGTTCTGCACAAACGCCAGCGACTCCTGCTCGGTACGCAGGATCACCTCGCGGTTGTCATAAAGAGTGTCATCAAGGTCAAACGTCAGGGCTGAGATCTGACCGAGTGGGCGGTAAAAACGCATTATTTCCCCCGTTTGGCGCGTGGATGCGCCGCGTCATACACCGAGGCAAGGTGTTGGAAGTCTAAGTGGGTATAAATTTGTGTGGTCGATAGGTTCGCGTGGCCAAGCAGTTCCTGCACGCCGCGCAGATCGCCGCTCGACTCAAGCATGTGTGTTGCAAAGGAGTGGCGCAGCTTGTGCGGATGCACGTGGCTGTTCAGCCCCTGCTTAATGCCCCACTCCGCAAAGCGCTTCTGCACGTTACGCGCCGAGATCCGCTTGCCGAGTTTCGACAGGAACAGCGCATCTTCGTCGGCGCCAAACAGCCCGCGCAGGTCCAGCCAGTGCTCAATCCAGGAGACCGCATTGCGGCCAATCGGCAGGCGGCGCTCTTTGCTGCCCTTGCCCATTACCCACACCTCGCCGGATTCCAGATCGAGGTGCTTTAAGTCGAGGTTCACCAGCTCAGAGAGACGCAGGCCCGCGCCGTACATCACCTCCAGCATCGCGCGGTCGCGCACGGCCAGCGGATCGTTCAGATCGATATCCAGCAGGCGGTTTACGTCGTCAACGTCAATATTTTTAGGCAGATGGCGCGGCGCCTTCGGCGTGGCGATCCCTTTTGCCGGGTTGGCTTTTAAGCCCCCCTGGCTGACCAGCCAGTCGAAGAAGCTGCGCAGCGCTGAGAGCCTGAGCGCCAGGCTCGCCGGGCTGAGATTTTTTTTGCGGCTACGCACGACGAACGCGCGTACCGTCGCAGCATCACATTGTTGCCAGCTTTTCAGGCCGATCTCGTCGGCAATCTGCATGATGGCATCAAGCTGACGCTGATAGTTAAGCAGCGTAATGGGGCTAAGCTGGCGTTCCACGCCGAGATAGCGTAGAAAGCGCGAGACGTCAGTGGCGAGCAGTCCGTCCGTCATACGCGCTCAATCCAGCGCTCCAGCAGCTCAGGCAGCATCAGGGCGATCTCCTGCAGCAGGTGCGTGGCTTGCCCCTGCTCGTAGTGATGCGCGTCGCGGCTGGTAAATAAGATGACGCCCAGATCGCCATCGCGCCCCATCAGCGACATCGCCACCGAGCCAATCGCTTTGGCCTCCGGTAACACCACCAGCAGCTCAGGTCCGTTAAGCGGCCCCAGATAGTGGTGCTCATGGCCCAGACGCTGAATGCGCAGCGGTTCAAACGCCTGACGGCTCAGTGCCAGATGGGTAAATCCCGACGGTGCGCCGATGCGCCAGCGGTCAGGGAAAAGACGAATCGTTGCACCCGCCAGCCCCAGCTCGCGGGCCCAGCGGTGGAAGCGGCTGAGGAACTCGTCAAGACTGTGCGCCGACGCCAGACGCGCCTGCAGATGCAGCAGACGATAGAACAGGCTTTCATTGGTGCTGGCCTGCTCCATCAGCAGCGTCATGTTCTCTTCAAGCTGGCTGATGTGGTTGCGCGCGCGCGCCATGTGCCATTCCACCAGCGACACGGTTCCGCGAACCGGATGCGGCACGCGCATCTCTTCGACGACGCGTGCATTGCGAATAAAAAACTCAGGATTGCGCAGCAGATAATCAACAACAGCTCTGTCGTCCAGTTCCGTCACTGTTTCCTGCAGTTCTTCCCCTGGTTGTTTCATAGATGGATAAACCCGTCATAGACATGTGCCGCCGGGCCCGTCATATACAGTGGATGACCCGGTCCTTTCCAGGCGATATCAAGCCGACCGCCCGGTAATTCCACGCGAACCTCTTCAGCCAGTAACCCCTGGGAGATGCCCACGGCCACTGCCGCACAGGCTCCGCTTCCGCAGGCCTGCGTCTCGCCCGCACCACGCTCGTAAACCCGCAGACGAATGTGCTCGCGCTTCACCACCTGCATAAAACCGATGTTCGCGCGCTCCGGGAAACGTTCGTGGCTTTCCAGCACCGGGCCGAGCGTTTCGACCGCGGCAGTTTCCACATCATCAACCTGAATCACGCAGTGTGGGTTACCCATAGAGACGACGCCGCACAATACTGTCTGCTCGGCCGCCCGCATAATATAGGTCTTTTCCGCTTTGTTTGCGCGAAACGGCACGACGGAAGGCTCGAAGTTAGGCTCGCCCATGTTCACGCGCACCAGCTCATCATCGGTGACGCTGAGCACCATGCGACCATTGGCTGTACTGACGCGAATATCACGCTTGTTAGTCAGCCCTTTCAGGCGGACAAAGCGGGCGAAACAGCGCGCGCCGTTGCCGCACTGGTTCACTTCGCTGCCGTCCGCGTTAAAAATACGGTAGTGGAAATCGAGGTCGGGATCGTACGGCGGCTCAACCACCAGCAGCTGATCGAACCCCACGCCCAGATGCCGATCCGCCAGACGACGGATCAGTTCCGGTGAGAAAAACACATTCTGCGTTACCGCGTCGACGACCATAAAATCGTTGCCAAGGCCATGCATTTTAGAGAACTGCATCATTTGCTCCATTGCGCGGGTACAGAACGTTGTCGTCAGAGATTAACCTGAGTCGGGCCGCCGTTGTCGCCACGGTCGTTAGTATCTGGCGTGGAAGACTCAATGCCGCTGTTAACCGGTTTCGTCGGCGGTGGTGCGGTTTTATCCGCAGGCGGAAAGTACAGTGGTCCCTTCAGCCCGCAGCCAGTCAGGCTAAACAGCGTGATGAGAACGGCAAGCGTTCGGAAAGCGTTTTTCATTATAAAGTTGCCCGTAAGTTCAAATCTGTTTCTATCATCGCAGGAGAAGACACAAAAGCAAGAGTTTGCCGCTTTCCTGCAACGGGAATTATTTAGGGTTATACTGCCGGCATCACGAAAAACAGGAACAAAACCATGAACGACAGTGAATTCCATCGCCTTGCCGACAACCTGTGGATGACCATCGAAGAGCGTCTTGACGACTGGGACGGCGAAAGCGATATCGATTGTGAAATCAACGGCGGTATTCTGACCCTGAGCTTCGAAAATGGCAGCAAAATTATTATTAACCGCCAGGAGCCGCTTCACCAGGTGTGGCTGGCGGCCAAACAGGGCGGCTATCACTTCGATCTGAAGGGTGATGAGTGGGTGTGCGACCGTAGCGGCGTACCGTTCTGGGATCTGCTGGAACAGGCCGCGACCGCGCAGGCGGGTGAGGAAGTGCGTTTCAGGTAGTTTTGTTGCCCGGTGGCGGCTGCGCCTTACCGGGCCTACAACGGCTCGAACCGTAGGCCGGGTAAGCATTAGCCACCCGGCGAAAAGGCTCAGGAGAAATACTGCTGCAACAGCGGCGCGGTGTCCTGATTGGCAGGCGCGGCAGGCGTGACGGCCTGAGTGCGGAACGGGATCACCTGCGCACGGCCATCGACGTTCACAATCTGGTAGAACTGCGGCAGGTTAAAGTTGATAAAGCTTGAGCCGTAGGTAAAGCGGTCATGCGAAGAGGAGTAGAAGCGGCTGACGTCGCGCACCAGCTCCTCTTTACTGCCTTCACAATGGTGATACACCTCGGCGCGGTTGGTCTCATCCAGAATGTAGATGTTGAACCCGGCATCGTCGCCCGACTCTTCAAAGAAGAACTGAATAATCCCTTCACTGGCAAAGCCGTCCACCACCTGCGGGAGCTTAACGTGGTTGGTTTCCACCTGCACCGACAGGCCATGCAGCTTGTTATGCGAAATCGCTCCGTAGAATTCAATGGCGTTTTCCAGCTTCTGTACCGAGACGTTGAGACGTTCAAAGAACAGGCCCCAGGTCTGGCCGGAGACGCGCAGCGCCTTAAAGCGCCCGGTTTCCTGACGGGTACTGGAGAGACGCAGCTCGATACACTCGGAGACCAGCTGCTGCACGCGGGTACGAATCAACCCGCGCAGGTGCTGGCTGTAGCAGAACACTTCCACGCTGTCCGGCGGCGCGGCATCCTGGTGCATCTTGCCAAGAATGGTTTTCAGCGCTTCGATCATCGCCTGCTCGCCGTTGAAGTGCAGGGTACGCACTTCGTTCCACGAGTTGCGGTAGAGCAGGTCCACGCTGCCCACCAGACAGTTTTGCTGCTCGCCAAAGCTAAAGACGTCCAGCTTGCGGAAGTCAAAATGGACCACCTGATTGCGGAAGGCCGCCGTCGGGTCGTATTCCAGGTTGACGATGATCGCCAGATGGCGAATCTCGCACGGGCTGTAGAGCGCTTTTGGCGTCGGCGCAGGCAGACGCAGCGGGAAGTGGTGCGACACATCCGCGACCATCTCCTGCAGCTTAGCGAGATCGACCACCTCGTTGCCTTTGATAAACAGGCGCGTGCGCGAGGTCAGCAGGCCGTTAAACCAGGCCCAGGCCACCAGCTTGTTCAGATAGCGGTTATATTCCAGCGGCTGATGGCTGATGATGGAATCCATGCTTGGCGCACGGTTGTACAGATACCACCCGGTGCGGTTCGCGCGGCCCGGCGGCACGTAGATAAAGGTCAGGTTCGGTTCTGACAGGTCAGGCGAAATCTGCGGGTTAACCAGCGTGACTTTACCCGGCAGCGCTTCAAACGCGGCGTACAGCTTACGGGTCAATACCCCGATGTCCTGAGGGCTGGCGGAAACGCTGAGGTTGTTACGGCGCGCAAAGCGGATCAGATTACGGTAGCTTTGCATCATCGCATCGAGCAGTTCGTTGTGCGCTTCACGCACCTGATCGATTTTCCAGTTGGCCCGGTTGTCGAGCATGGACAGACGCGCGTCGTCCCATCCCCACTCTTTTACTAACTGGCTGACCACTTCACGACGCCAGCCCACGCAGGCGCGTTCGCGGCTCAACTTCTCACAGACTTTGAGATAGAAACATCGACGTACCAGGTCCAGACGCGTGGTGTCATCAATGGCTTTCAGGTATTCGGTTACGCGCTCGAGCATCATGCAGTAAGCGTCCAGCCCGAAGGAGACGATCTCCCCGTCGTGCAGGCGCTGCTTGATGTCTTTTGCCAGCAGGCGCGGCGTCGGGTATTCCCAGGAGTAGGCTTCAAGCAGCAGCGTTTTCAGCACCGCTTTGTACGGTGAGTCGATACTCTTATAGAGCTGCCAGAGGCTTGCGCCGAAATACTCTTCCGCAGACAGTGAGCTGAGACCGCCGAGGTCCAGCCATTCGTTTGGCGTCAGTACGCCCTGCGCATAAAGCGACATGACGTAATCGTCGTAATGCTCTTCTTCTTCGCACGGGACCATATTCCACAGAATACGTTTCCCGGCCAGACGAACGGCAGTACGGTAGAATTCATCCAGCAATAAGATGTGCTGGGTCGAGCCGCAGTCCTCACCACCCAGACTGCCGCTTTCGTTATGGCGGAAACGGTTTTCATCAATCAGGAAGAAGCTCACTTCCACACCGAGCGATGCCGCCCAGCTCTCTAGCAGGCTGCATTTACGCTGCAGCAGCTGGCGCTCTTCGTTATCGAGCCAGGACTGATGGCAGACCCAGATGTCCAGGTCCGAAGAACAGCTTTGCCCTACCGATGAGGTGCTCCCCATTGAGTAAACGCCGGTAATCGGCAGTTCACCTTTTGGGGACTCCACCCGGCCTTCAGAACCACGTCCGTATCTGTGGAAAAAATAATGCTGTCGGAGGCGCTGACGCGGGTACCAGCCGGGATCAGCACATCGATGGCCTGTTCCTCCTCCACGGAGAACTGGAGTGGGATGGAGGCAGGCTGCGCGGCCAGACGGTATACACCGACCAGTTCACCGAGGTAATCAATCATTGGCTCACGGGCAAAGGCAACCAGATTCTGTTTGGCGGCTTCCTGCGCCGCCACCCTGACCAGCATTTCACGGTATGCCCACAGGTCAATCAGCAGGCGTTCGGCCTGAGCGGGATACAGCGTTTTACCGGTTGCGGCTTCGTACTGCGCAATCATTTCAGCCGTGATTTTATCGGCGTCACGTTCAATAAAGTCGGGTTCTGTCAGCGCCATGATAACTCCTGAGTCCGGGTCTGTCCGTCAGAGCCTTTCCAGCTCACCCGGAGCGTAAGATGTTCGCCGTCGATTGCGGGTTTAACCGACATAAGCTGGCAGCGAGGCTCCCAGCGGCGGATGGCATCGACGGATTCGCGCACCACATGTGGGATAGCTCGGTCAATGGGCCAGTCGATATAAAGGTGCAGATTGCTGCCGAACTCGGGGCGATGCGGGTCGCTGCCGCGAGGAGTTCGCAGGATGATTTGGATGGCCTGCCAGATATCATCCAGCCCCTGGACGATTTCGCCGGGGGCCTGCAGGGCCGGTTGCCAGAATACGGAGGTTGTTTTCATAGGGGCAGTATTGCCCCTGCGCGGGAACGCCGATATTAAAGGATTTTAATAAGCGATTATTAAGGTTTAGCCCATGCTAGAGCACGAACACTTTGACAATTAATTCTCCATCCTTAGAGGCTCTTTTGCCCTCAAGGTCTGTTTTAAGTCCTTCCGCATTTGTAATGAACTGGTTCGGATCATAAATGACACACCAGAGGTCTTTGCAGTCCATATGTCGCCGATAATGCTCAATATCGATAATGAGTTCGTCGCCTATTTTCTTTGCATGACTACGATCTCGGACAATTTTTGTCTCCAAAACTAATTTATGCGCAGGTAACAAAAAATCCATACGGGTGCTCGAACCAGCATAACTTGGCGTAAATTCTTCGGGACGAATGTCCTGAACCCACGGTCTGAGCAACGCATGAAGGAGGTCTTGCACATCATATTCGTTACTAAAAGATAGTGATTGGCTCCCTTTTCTCCTGTGAGTGAGGGGATGCATTGCGCGTTGTAGCCCTTTTACTAACCTTTCTAGCAAGCTCTCGACTTTTTCTGGCATCACTGGATGTTGATAAGTCGTTATTGTATCGGCGTAATCCATACTATTTGGTAGTGTTTGACCTTGGGGGAGCACGCGACCAAAGCGGTAATACCTCAGGCCATTCTCTTCAAGTACTGCTTCAATTTTTTCCCGCTTTTCCTTCCATTCCAGATATTCGGGGCTTCCTTCTTTTGGAGGAAGATCCATAAACTCCTCAATGACCCCGCCGAGTACAGACAAACTATCCGTCTCTGGATCTTGACCCGCTAGGTATAACCAGTCCTTCCATTTTGTACTATGAGAGCCTGCAGGTGGCTCTCCCGGAGCCCCTGAAGATAGAAATAATGAATCTAAAGCTGCATGAGACCCGGTGTTCGCGATGACATCGCCAACAACTTTGCATAAGGATCTTGATAACCGC
>OKPJ01000405.1_pt1 | contig 11194 bp, 7 predicted proteins | sample 1612811 | NCBI WGS metagenome assembly OKPJ01 (sample SAMN04436818, study PRJEB24849) | human gut metagenome | biome: human gut; feature: NICU; material: stool | host: Homo sapiens | place: USA: Saint Louis, MO | collected 2011-05-19 | reverse complement strand
GCATCACGCTGGAAGATGTGCTGGTGACCTCTGTGCAGTACACCGGTGCTGACAATGGCGATACCGTTGGTGTGACCTATGCCTTCCAGGCTGCGAAAGTGAAACAGCAGTACTGGGAGCAGACCACGTCTGGTGGTAAAGGTGCTGAAAGCAGCGCTGGCTGGAACATCAAAGAGAACAAAGAAGCGTAATTGCGCATGTGGCCGGGGAGTTTTCCCCGGTCATTATCAACCTCAAGAGCCCTCAGGATTGGCGGGCATGATTATGCAAAAGTTATTCGGTGTGTTTGCAGTCACGTTAATGGTCAGCGCCTGTTTGTCTCATCCAGAACAATATCAGTCGCTTTCGGTAACGCTGAAAAATAATGAACCCTGCTTTGCTATCCCTGCTAATTCCGGGTTAGAAGCGCCGGTCACCAGCCATTCACCCACCATTATGAAACGAGCGGGAAATGAATGGAAAACGATATCGCCGCCGTCAACATATAGCCCTGTAGTGACGTTAAATACTCAGCAGTGCAACCAGTGGCGTGGTATCGCGTGGCAAACTGGAGAATATGATGTGGCACAGACAGTGTCGGCTAAAAACGATTCTGTTCGTTATGCCGCGCGATTCACTCTGGAAGAAAATGCTTCGGGCCAATTTACGATCTCTCAGACCGAATAGAATGTGTTATCACCCAAACGCCGCCGTTTTCATCCCCGAGAGCGGCAGCGTTTGAGCGCTAATCATACCAGCAGGAATACGCCATGCGATTCACGATTATTTCTACGAAACCCGGTCATCAGCCGCCGCAAAGCAGCTGTGATTTTTACGCCCCGGGCGGCACCATTGGGCGCGGTACGGATAACAATCTGGTATTGCCGGACAATGACCGCACCATCTCTCGTCTGCAGGCCATTGTTCACGTTGACGCTCAGGGCGAATGCCGCGTCACCAACCGCGGCAGCGTTACCCGCGTGGTATTAAATGACATTCCGCTGGAGCGGGGACGTCAGGTTGAGCTGCAGGATGGCGATATTCTCGGTATTGATGACTACCGTATCGAAGTGACCGAACTGATCCACGATACGCAGCCCGTGAGCCGCATGGCGGCCAGCCTGCACCAGCAGGCGCGTCCGACCGTGGCTCCTGCGCCTGCGCAGCAGCCGAAACCGGCGAGTGCCGCACCCCGTGTGAAAGCCGAGCCGACCGCCGTGCCAACGGAGATCTGGGATAGCCTGATGCAGGAGTTTTCCATCTCCGACAGCATCTCCAGCAACCGTACAAAACCGCAGCCTGCGGCATCGCACGATCCGTTCTCCCAGCCTGCAGCCCCGGAGCGTAACGCCGAAGACCCGCTGGCGATGTTCAACGACAGCGATCCCACGCTCGAACGTAAGCATGTCGATCCGGACTCGCTGTTCAGCGACGAAGCGCTGTTTAAAAAAGAGAGCATTTTTGACGACGTTACGCCTTCCACGCTGGTGCCACCGGTTGAGACCCAGCCAGCCCCGAACGAAGAGGGGACGGATGAGCTCGATCCGCTGGCCCTGTTTGGCGGTAAGTCCAGCGCGCCAGCCGCGCGTAATGACGACCCGCTCGGGCTGATGGGCGGCGCGCCGTTAACCCATCCGGATGACGTGATTAACGAGAAGCCTGCCCCCGTGCCGGAACCTGAGCAGGAAGAGGACGCGCTGGCCGATTCTCCGCTGTTCGCCCCTGAGCCGCAGGAAGAACCGCGTGCTGAAGAGGAACCCGCGCGACCGGATTACGCTGGCTTCACCATGCCGACGCCACAGGCCGTTGCGCGCAGCAGCGCTCAGGCACCGAAGGGCCGCCTGCGCATCGATCCGGTCAATAACGCCGCCGCCCCAACCGCCACGGCAAACAGCGGTGAGAAGGGCGAAGTGCTGCAGGGCGAGCTGCTGGAGGCGCTGCTGGAGGGGATGGGACTCAGCGAAATGCAGCCCGTTCCGCAGTTTGACCGTGAAAATATGCGTCAGCTGGGGCAGATCCTCGGCATGTTCTCCCAGGGGACCGTGGCGCTGCTCTCCTCGCGCTCCATTCTCAAGCGCGGCGTAAAAGCCGACATGACCATGGTGCTGGACGATGCCAACAACCCGTTCAAGCTGTTGCCGACCGGCAAAACCGTGTTAATCCAGATGTTCGGCACCCCAATGCCGGGCTTTATGCCGCCAACCAAATCCGTGCGCGACGCGCTGATCGACCTGCAGGCGCACCAGCTGGGCATGATCTCCGGCATCCGCGCCATTATTGCCGCGATGCTACAGTCCTTTAACCCGGAACAGCTGGAAGAGCAGGCGAAGCAGAACGGCATGACCTCGCGTCTGGCGCTGCCGGGCAGCCGCAAAGCCGCCCTGTGGGACTACTTTGTTCGCAGCTATGGCGAGACGGCGGGCGAGATTGAGGACGACTTCCACACCCTGTTCGGCGAGGCCTTCCTTCATGCGTATGACATGGAGGTCAATCAGTACAAAGACTCACAGAGCGGATCGGAAGACAAATGAATATCGCAACGGCTTCTCTCTCCCGCCAGGGGACGCGCGCCAGCAACCAGGATCAGACGGGAGAAACCATTGGGGAACGTTCAGCCTGCTTTGTCGTCTGCGACGGCATCGCGGGGCTGCCGGGCGGTGAAGTGGCCGCCGCGCTGGCCCGCAACAGCATTATCTCCCGCTTTGATGGCGACAAACATCTTAATGCGCAGCATATTCGCGACTACGTGCAGACGGCGAATCGCACTATTCTCAGCGAACAGCAGGCCGTTCAGGACTATCGCCGGATGGGCACGACGCTGGTTAGCCTGTTCATTGACCGTGATTACGGGCTGGCCTACTGGGCCCATGCCGGAGACAGCCGCCTGTACCTGTTTCGCCGCGGCTGGCTGTGGCATGTCACCACCGATCACAGCCTCGTCCAGCAGATGAAAGATGCCGGGCATCAGACCGACGATCTCAACAGCAACCTGCTGTATCTGGCGCTGGGTATTGAGAATGGCGGACCGGAAGCGAGCTACAGCGATGTCGTGCAGGTGGAGGACGGTGATGCCTTTTTACTCTGCACCGACGGCTTCTGGCACGGCGTCAGCGAAGAGCAGATGAAGCAGTCGCTGCACATGGTCAATACGCCACAGGAGTGGCTGACCTTAATGAACCAAATCATTCAAAAGAATGGCGAACAGGAGGGGAATGCCCAGGATAACTATACTGCCCTGGCGGTATGGATGGGCAACCCTCAGGACACCACTTTGCTGCATACGCTCTCTGACGCAGCACAATTTCTTCCCTGCGGAACTGATTAGACACACAAGGATTGATATGAAACTTTGGCTATCGGGTTTGGCTCTTCTGACGTTGGCGACCACCGCACAGGCTGAAAACTTCCGCATCGTGCAGTCTCCTGCGCAGAAGCTGGATATCTGGATCGACAACATAAAAGACAATACGCCGCAAAGCTGGTGTAAGGCGGACGTGGCGCTGCGTATCGTGGCGAACGGCAAGAAAGAGGTTTCGGTGCTGGAAAACTTCGTGCCGCGCCTTGGCTCGCTGCTGGAGCACCAGTGCAGCAAGCTGAATACCCTGAGCTGGACGCTTAACGATCCGGAAGGCACCACGCTTGCCCGGGGCACAGCGGCTAAAGCGCAGGACTGGGCGCTGGTGGTGAAACAGCAGGAAACGGCGGCGGCAACGACCTCCACCTCAGGCGCGCTGCTGCCGCCTGACCAGAATCCGGAGACGCACACCGTGGCGGCAGATCGTACGCCATGGCAGGAGTTCACCCTTCAGGACGGTTGCCACCTGCGCACCTTCTGGGAGGGCGGTTCCTCCGCGCCAGCGCTGTTTATTCCGGATTCCGACACCACCCGCTGCGGCAACGGCAGCTGGCTCAGCGGCCACACCGTGGTGACGCAGAACCGTAACGGGGCGCAGAAAGCGATTCCGGTCACCTACATTCACGGCTTCCCGGTGATGGGGCTGAACAACGCGGTCGATCCTGAAAAGGCGCTGATCACCTCCGTCAACAAAGAGCGCATGGTCTTCAGCACCCCGAACAGCGACCAGAGCTGGATGATCCTGCCGTACGACAACACTCTGAACGGCTGGAAGAGCAACGGCACGGTGGCGGTGGAAATCACCCGTGAGATCGCCAGCGACGACGCCAGACTCCAGGCGCGTATCGCAGAGGTGAAGAAGATCTGGAGCGCATGGGTTGCACCGGGCGCGGAGCTGAACGTTGTTCTGATTGACACGCTGCGTCCGCAGCTGCGCGATCCGGCAGTGGGCGCCTGGCGCGCGGCGAATTAAGGAGGGGCTATGAATACGCTTTATCAACGTCTGGCGGGTGAGTCGATTAGCGACGCGCTGCTTCGCCTGGAAGCCGATATCAAAACCCGTCCGGCGGATGCCGATCTGCGCGCCGCGTTTGTGCAGTTCCTGATCCTCAGTGGCAACTGGGCGCGCGCCCTGACCCAGCTGAAAAGCTGGCTGGCGCTGAAGCCGCAGGCAAAACCGACCGTAACGCTGCTGGAGCAGGCCATTCAGGGTGAACAGCAGCGGGCGCGCGTATTCGCGGGAGAGGCGCGACCGGCAATGCCCGAGGCGCAGTGGCCGTGGCTGACGACGTTAGCCCAGGCGCTGACCGAAAGCGCCGGGAATGCGCAAACGCTGCGTCTGGCGGCACTCGAACAGGCTCCGGCAAGCCGCGGGCAGGTCACGCTGGAAAATGAAGAGAGCCACACCTTTGAATGGCTGATGGACGGCGATGCCCGTCTGGGGCCGGTGTGTGAAACCCTGGTCAATGGCCGTTATTTCTGGGTGCCGTTCTGCGCCATCGACGCGATCCGTTTTCAGGCTCCGGCCAGCGTGACCGATCTGGTGTGGCGTCATGCGCTGGTCCGCCTCACGGACGGCACCGAGCAGGTGTGTCAGATCCCGGCGCGTTACCCGTTTGCAGCCGATGCCTCTGATGCGGTCAAACTGGGGCGCACCACCGACTGGCACCCACTCGATACTGACGGCACGCTGTATGAAGGCCAGGGCCAGAAGGCCTGGCTGAGCGAGCAAAGCGAAAGCCCGCTGCTGTCCTTGAGCCTCGTGACGTTCGCGACGGATGGAGCCGATGAGTAATCCCGCTGGCGAAGGCGATCTGCTGCGCAGCGGCTGGCAAGCCCGCAGCAAGCAGGAGAAGGTGGGGGCGCGCGACAAAATGCAGCCTTCGCTGCTCGATCGCCTCACCGATAACGATCCGGAAAAAAAGCGCGAGTCGGCCAACAGCAATCTGATCACCCACGCCGCCCTGCGTCGCAATGTGCTGCGGGATCTGCAGTGGCTGTTTAATACCATCAACCACGATGCCTCCGGCGATTTAAGCGCGCTACCGCACGTGAGCCGCTCGGTGGTTAACTTCGGCGTCGCGCCCCTGGCCGGGAAAAGAATGTCGGACATCGAATGGCACGACATTCAGCGCAAGCTCACCGAGGCCATCATCAATTTTGAACCACGCATTTTGCCGCAGGGGCTGCAGGTCCGCTGCGTGTCGGACACCTCCTCTCTGGATCTGCACAACGTGCTCTCCATCGAGATCAAAGGGCGTTTATGGTGCGTGCCGTACCCGCTGGAGTTTCTGTTTCGTACCGATGTCGATCTGGAAAACGGCCATTTTGAACTGAAAGATGCGGGGTAATCATGGAAAGTAAACTGCTCGAATACTACAACCGTGAGCTGGCCTACCTGCGCGAAATGGGGGCCGAGTTTGCCGAACGCTACCCGAAAGTCGCCGGACGGCTGGGCATGCGCGGCATCGACGTGGCGGACCCGTATACCGAACGTCTGATGGAAGGGTTCGCCTTCCTGACCTCCCGCGTGCAGATGAAAATGGACGCGGAGTTTCCGCGCTTCTCCCAGCGTCTGCTGGAGATGATTGCGCCGAACTATCTTGCGCCCACGCCGTCGATGGCGATTGCGGAGATTCAGCCCGACAGCAGCCGGGGCGACCTGAGCAAGGGCTTCATCGTGCCGCGCGGTACCATGATGGACAGCCTGGCGCTGAAAAAAACCGGCGTGACCTGCAGCTATACCACGGCGCACGAGGTCAACCTGCTGCCGCTGAAAATCGACAAGGTCGAGCTGGGCGGAGTCCCCGCCGATTTGCCGCTCGCACAGCTGGGTCTGAGCCAGCGGGGGATCGGCAGCGCCCTGCGGATCCGCATCGCCTGCGACGGCCCGCAACATCTCGGGCACCTGGACTTCGACCGTCTGGAATTTTTACTCGCCGGTCCGGATATCGAGGCGCTGAAGCTGCTGGAGCTGGTGATGGAGCACCACGCCGGGATCGTCTGTCAGACGGTCAGCCCGCAGCCGCAGCGGCAGCTGCTGGCAACGGATGCGCTGCGCCAGGAGGGATTTGAGCCTGACCAGGCGCTGCTTCCGGACGATCTGCGTAACTTTGACGGCTATCGCCTGCTGCAGGAGTATTTCGCGTTTCCGGCCCGTTTCCGCTTCATTAGCCTCAGCGGCCTGAGCACGCTCATCCAGCGCTGTGAAGGTGAAAAAGCCTTCGACATCTTCATCCTGCTGGATAAGTCGGATGAACAGCTGGAGCGCGTGGTCGATGCCAGCCATCTGGCGCTGCACTGCACGCCGGTGATCAACCTGTTCCCGAAAGTGGCGGCCCGGCAGAAGCTGAGCGAAAGCCAGCATGAATACCACCTGGTGGTGGATAACATCCGCCCGCTGGATTATGAAATTTATGCCGTGAAAAAAATCTATGCCAGCGCCGATGGGCAACGGGACGACCAGACGTTTCGTCCGTTCTGGAGCACCTGGAGCGGCGATGCGGGCAACTACGGGGCCTATTTTTCCCTGCGACGCGAGCAGCGCGTGCTGTCCGAGCACGCCCTGCGCTACGGCACCCGTACCGGCTATATCGGCTCGGAGGTCTTTGTCTCGCTGGTGGATGAACAGCACGCCCCCTGGCAGGAAAACCTGCGCTATATCTCTGCCGAGGTGCTCTGCACCAGCCGCGACCTGCCGCTGATGCTGCAGCAGGAGCTCGGGGAGTTCATTATGGCTGACTCCATGCCGGTGAAATCCCTCACCCTGCGTAAAGGGCCGACGCCGCCGCGTCCGGCGCTGGCGGAAGGGTTCAGCACCTGGCGGCTTATCAGCCAGCTGCAGATGAACTACCTCAGCCTGATGGACAGTGACAATGAGGAGGGGGCTGCCGCGCTGCGCCAGCTGTTAGGGCTGTACGCCAACCTGGCCGAAACGCCCGTGGCGCGTCAGGTGGAGGGCGTTCGCCACTGCGTGCTGGAGCCGGTTCACCGCCGCGTGCCTGAACCCGGCCCGGTGGTGTTCGCCCGCGGGATCGGCATTACCCTGACGGTGGATGAGCGAGCCTTTTCGGGGGCCAGTCCGTGGCTCTTCGGCAGCGTGATGGAGCGCCTCTTTGCCCGTCTGGTCTCTATCAACAGCTTCACCGAGTTCACCCTGAAAAGTCAGCAGCGCGGCGAGATTGGCTACTGGGCGCCGCGCATGGGTAAAAGGGCGCTGGTATGAGTGAAGTTGCCCCTGCAACGCTGCGCGTGCATCGCCTGACGCCGCTGCCCGATGCATTCTGGCGCGGAGTGCGCGAGACGCCGTGGCGCTACGATCTGTTCCAGCTGTTAAGACGCATTGATGCCCAGGGCGGTGAACGTTACCCGCTGGGGCGCGCGCCGCTGCCGAAATTTGAGCCGCTGCGTATTGGTCAGCAGCCTTCAATGGGCTTTGCGCCGTCAACGGTTGCCGAGGTCCGGCAGCGGGAAGAGAACGGACTGCATGAGGTTTCCATTCTGAGCTTCGGCCTGTTTGGTCCTAACGGCCCGCTGCCGGTGCACATGACTGAGTATGCCCGCGAGCGTATTCATCATCATCAAGATCACAGCCTCAGCGCGTTTGCCGACCTCTTTCACCACCGCCTGACGCTGCTGTTCTACCGCGCCTGGGCGGACGCGCAGCCTGCCGTTTCACTGGATCGCGACGACAACAGGCGCTTCGAAGGGTATCTGGCATCGCTGATTGGCATGGGGCAGCCTGCCCAGATGTCGAAAGGCAGCCTGAGCGCGCATGCCCGCTTACCCACGCCGGGCACCTTACCCGCCACGGACGGGACCCGGAAGGGCTGGAGAAGATCCTGCGCAACTATTTCAACGTGCCGGTCAGGCTGGTGGCCAACGTCCCGCAGTGGATGCCGCTCTCAACGCGGGAGCAGGCACAGCTGGGTGAGGGGCGTCGCCTGCCGCGCATGGGAGAGTCCGCTTTTCTCGGCATTGCGGTACGCGACGTGCAGCATAAATTTCGGCTTGAGATTGGCCCGTTGAGCGCAGACGACTACAACCGTTTTCTGCCGGGCGAAGGGTGGGTGACCGAGCTGCGCGACTGGGTGCGACAGTACGCCGGGGTGGAATTTGAATGGGAAACACGGGTGATCCTGCGCGCCGATGCGGTGCAGGGCGCCACGCTCGGTAGCGCCGGGCGATTAGGGTACAACACCTGGCTCGGCCTTCAGCCTCAGCCTGTTCCGCGTGGCGATCTGGTGTATCGCGCAGAGCGATAATCCTTCCGTATACCGAATCATTGTTAATGGAAACTAACATGTCAGAAATTAGCCGTGCCGTGCTTTTCGGCAAACTGGATACGCTGTTATTTACCTCTCTGGAAAGCGCGACTGCCTTCTGTAAGCTGCGCGGCAACCCGTACGTTGAGCTGGTGCACTGGCTGCATCAGCTGATGCAGCAGCAGGATGGCGATCTGCAGCAGGTCATCCGCCATTTTGCCCTTGATGAACAGCAGCTGACGCGCGATATCGTGGCGGCGCTGGATGCCCTGCCGCGTGGCGCGAGTTCCGTGTCTGATCTTTCCGAGCATATCGACAGCGCCGTCGAGCGCGCCTGGGTTTACGGCTCGCTGAAGTTTGGCGTCAGCCGCATTCGCGGCGGCCATTTGCTGATCGGCATGCTGAAAACCTGGAACCTGGCCAACGTGCTGAAAAGCATTTCGGCGCAGTTTACCCGCCTTAACGTCGAGGTGCTGATTGAGCAGTTCGATACCATCTGCGCCAACAGCAAAGAGACGCAGCAGGCCGCTGCCGCCGTCGACGCACCGGCGGGGGCGGTTCCGGCTGCACAGGGGACGCTGGCCCAGTACGGTCAGGACCTGACCGCCCGCGCCCGGAAAGGGAAGATTGACCCGGTCGTCGGGCGCGACGAGGAGATCCGCCAGATGGTCGATATCCTGATGCGCCGTCGTCAGAACAACCCGCTGCTGACCGGGGAGGCCGGCGTCGGGAAAACGGCGGTGGTGGAAGGGCTGGCGCTGCGTATCGCCGACGGCGACGTGCCGGAGCCGCTGCAAAACGTTCAGCTGTGGCTGCTGGATATCGGCATGCTTCAGGCCGGAGCGGGCATGAAAGGGGAATTTGAGGCGCGCCTCCAGGCGCTGATTAACGAGGTGCAGTCCAGCGCCACGCCAATTATTCTGTTTATCGATGAGATCCACACCCTGATTGGCGCTGGCGGTCAGCAGGGCACCGGCGATGCCGCTAACCTGCTCAAACCTGCCCTGGCGCGCGGGCAACTGCGCACCATCGGCGCGACCACCTGGGCGGAATACAAAAAATACATTGAGAAAGATCCGGCGCTGACCCGCCGTTTCCAGACCGTACAGGTTCACGAGCCGGACGAAGCCAAAGCCGTGCTGATGCTGCGCAGCACCGTGTCGCCGCTGGAAACCCATCATCAGGTTTTACTCCTCGACGAAGCGGTCAGCGCGGCGGTGAAGCTGTCCCACCGCTACATCCCGGCGCGTCAGCTGCCGGACAAAGCCGTTGCGCTGCTCGACACCGCCTGCGCCCGCGTCGCGGTGAGCCAGAGCGCGCCGCCTGCGCAGCTGGAAGACTGCCTGCGCCACCTTGCTGGGCTTGACGTGGAAATTGAGATCGCTGAGCGCGAAGCGCGCGTCGGTGCCGGTGACGCCGAGCGCGTCACGGCATTACGCGACGAACGCGACGCGTACGAAACAAAACGCGAAGCCCTGGCCCAGCGTTGGGAAGAAGAGCGCAGCCTGGTGCAGGAGATTATTCGCCTGCGCGCCGCGCTGTTCGCAGCGGGCGAGGAAGATACCGCCGAGCTGCGCGGCCAGCTGGCGGAACAGCAGCAGGCGCTGAACGCCCTACAGGGTGATGAACCGCTGCTGTTTGCCGCGGTGGATGAAAACGTGGTTGCCGCGGTGGTCTCTGACTGGACCGGGATCCCGCTAGGCCGGATGGTGAAAAACGAGATCGACGCGGTACTCAACCTTGCCGACACGCTAAACCAGCGCGTTATCGGCCAGCGTCACGGTCTGGACCTGATTGCCCGCCGCGTGAAAACCTCGCGGGCGAAGCTCGACGACCCGAACAAACCGGTGGGCGTCTTTATGCTGTGCGGCCCATCCGGGGTCGGTAAAACCGAAACCGCGCTGGCGCTCGCCGAATCTCTGTACGGCGGCGAGCAGAACGTCATCACCATCAACATGAGCGAGTTCCAGGAAGCGCACACCGTCTCCACCTTAAAAGGTGCGCCTCCAGGGTACGTAGGGTATGGTGAAGGCGGGGTATTAACCGAGGCCGTCCGCCGCCGTCCATACAGCGTCGTGCTGCTGGACGAAATTGAGAAAGCGCACCCGGACGTCCACGAGATCTTCTTCCAGGTCTTCGACAAAGGCTGGATGGAAGACGGCGAGGGGCGCCATATTGATTTCCGCAACACCATTATTATTCTGACCTCCAACGTTGGCACCGAGCTGATTAGCGCCATGTGCGCCGATCCGGACCTCATGCCGGAGCCTGAGGCCTTAAGCGGCGCGCTGCGCCAGCCGCTGCTGGAGGTCTTCCCGCCCGCGCTGCTGGGCCGTCTGCTGGTGGTGCCGTACTACCCGCTCAGCGACGAAATGCTGGGGCAGATTGTTCGCCTGCAGCTTAAGCGTATTCAGCGTCGTCTGGAGGAGAATCACAGCATTATTTCTGAGTTTGACGACAGCGTGGTGGAACAGATTGTTCAGCGCTGCACCGAGGTGGAGTCCGGCGGCCGCATGGTGGATGCTATTCTGACCAACACCCTGCTGCCTCAGATGAGCCAGATCTTACTTACCGCCAGCCGCAGCGACGAACAGTA
>OKPJ01000402.1_pt1 | contig 11229 bp, 13 predicted proteins | sample 1612811 | NCBI WGS metagenome assembly OKPJ01 (sample SAMN04436818, study PRJEB24849) | human gut metagenome | biome: human gut; feature: NICU; material: stool | host: Homo sapiens | place: USA: Saint Louis, MO | collected 2011-05-19 | reverse complement strand
GCCAGCGGATTCATCACCATACCAATAACATTACGAATGCCTGACATTCCCGCGCGTAGCATTACAAGCGGCGCACCTGCTACAGCTTTCAGTGCATTTCCAGCCAGCCCGGCAGAACGGCGCAAGGAATTAAGGGGAGCGCTCAGCAGCCCGGCACTGCCGCCGGATGAGGCCATACCACGACGCAACAGGGAAAGTGGAGCACCTGCCAGCCATGACAACGCACTTCCAGTTCGGGTAACTGCGGCAGTAACAGAAGGTAAAGTTTTTACACCCAAGACAGACAGGCCAAACCGGATCACCGCTATCGGCCCCAGCACTGCAGCCACCGCCACTGCAAGCATACCGAGCGCAACGGTGATCGCGGCAGTCGCTGCAGCAACTTTCATCAACGTGCCTGCCAGCTGCGGGTTGGCCTCTATCCAGCCACGTAATGCGCCAGTGACACTTTTTACGGAATCCATAATATCCATCAATGGCTGGCGCAGCGTTTCGCCCAGGCTACTGAAAGCATTCTGCGCCCCTGTTTTGACTAGCAACCACTGTGCAGATAAAGAGTCTTTGTTGATATCAGATTCTTTCTGCATGGAGCCGTTCGCTTCATCGCCTGCAGTAAGGCTAAGCTGGCGTTTCAGCTCTGTAAGATTGTTTGCAAGTTTTGCCGCATCATCACCAAATTCATTTCCAAAGACTAAAGACATCACGCCTAATCGTTTATCTTTGGGTAGACTATTGACCTTCTCAAGTACACTCTGAATAGTCCCCATCGCGTCCTTGGTCATTTGTTTTTCAAGCTTTTCAGGATCGAGCTTTAATATGCCCACCCCTTCTTGAAAACTTTTTCCCTGAACTGTTGCGGCAGACAATTTACGCACCATCGCATTAGCTGCGGTTGCGGCTACTTCTGGGGCAGCCCCCAGAGTAAGCAGCGTAGAGCCAAGCGCAGCCGCTTTACGATAGTCCAATCGATCAGCCACACCCCCCATGCGCTGCAGCACGTCGATAATATCCGCGCCTTTTGACATAGCGTTATCATCTAAATAGTTCAGTGCATCGCCCAACTGCTCGATATTACGGGTAGGTACCTTATAAAGTTGCGCCACCTTTCCCAAACTTTCAGCTAATTCATCGGCGGGTAGCTCAAACGCCGTTGCCGCTTTTGCCGCAGTGGATGCAAAGGCCAGCAGGTCACGCTTCTGGTCTTCGTAAGGATCGTCCTGTTTAGTCACGCCCATGCGCGCACCACCTTCAACCAGTGCGGCATAGTCTATAGCGCCGTTCTCCATCGGCAGCTGTTCGCTGGCGGCCTTGATAGCATCCTGCATGTCATAAAACTGTTTCGTGCGGTTGCCGTTATCGTCCCGCAACCCGTTTACCTGCTTTGCCACGCCTTTCATGGCATCTTCCATGCTGGAGTAGCTTTTCACCGCTGCCATGACCGGCGCACCCATTGCCAGCCCCGCTGCCGTGGTGGTTGCCCCTGCTCCGGCAATGCGATCCCTCACCTCAAGACGGCGTGAATATTGCTCACGTGCGGCATTCATTTTCGCTTGCTGTTCGCCCAGGCGTTTCAGGGATTTCTGCTGACGTTCCATCGCCTGCCGGGTTTCGTCGGCATTTTTACGCAGTTCCCGCTGGGCGCTACTGAGCTGTTTAGTATCAATGCCGGATTCTTTCAGCGCTTGCCGCTGCCGTTGTACCGAACCCAACAGGCCGTTGTAGGTCTGCTGCAGTTCCTGCACACGGTTTCTAGCCTGAGCAGCAGTTGGGCGATTTGTTGCAGCAAATTGCGTGGCAAGTTTTGCGGCTTCTTCGCGCGCAGCACTGAGATTTGTTGCAGTGATTGCAAGCTGTGACCGGGTTTTACGGAATTCATCAATACGCCCGGCCTGTTTATTCAGTTCTTTCAAACTGTTCCGGGTAGTTTGAAGCGCAGTAGCCAGCTCTTTTGAGCTGGCCTGCGCGGATCGGAATGGGCGGGTGAGCTTGTCAACCGCATTAAGAATCACCTGCAGGCGCAGGTTGTTGTCACTCATCGCTGGCCCCGCTTCTCTGAATCGCTTTATGCCGCCACTCCAGCACATCAGTCAGCGGCATAACGTCAGTGGTGGACGGCGACCAGTGAAAGATGGTGGCAATATCTGCCACCAGATCATCAACCGTCAGGCTGTCGGTAAACCGGCAAGCACCGACTTCTTCAACAAAAAAGTCACCACCTCTACCGACAATGCGGTGAGATCGGCGGGGTCCAGTTCTGCCATTTCCTGCGCGGTCAGTGTCGGGGTAGAGATACGCGGGATCACAGTCATCATCGCGCCCACGTCCATATCCATAATGGCCTGCAGACGAGTGCCACGCAGCGCACCGGACTGCGGCTTGCGCAGCACAATTTCGGTAATTTCAGTTTTACCGCGCTTGATCGGGGTATCCAGTTGCACAGTCTCTTCAGTCAGTTTGTCGCTCATGTTCTTTTCCTGTTAATAAACTACTGGCGCGGCTGCCCGCGCCGTTAAGGTTAATCAGAGGCCGAGGGCGTTACGGTGTTCTTCCATCAGGTCCACGCCGTCAACGATTTCAACCATGTTGACCAGATCGACCTCATAGAGCACTTCGCCGTTAATGGTCAGCTTCGCGTAGCTGTTGGTGCTGCTGACCTTGGTGGTGCTGCTCTCGCCGGTTTTCCACTCGCCGGAATCCACTTCTTTATGACGCCCGCGCACAACCAGCTCAACGGCCTGCACTTCGCCGGTATCGTCACGCTGAATGGAACCGGTGAAACGCAGCTGGATGCCGTCAACCGTGGCTTTACCCATCTGCTTAAATAACAGCAGTTCGGTGCCGCCGATTGAAAATTCCGTGTCCAGTGCGCCGTCATCCAGCCCCATGTCCACATCCACTGCGCCCGGCATACCGCCGCCGCGATACTTCTCAAACTTGCGGGTGAATTTCGGCAGGGTCAGAGACTCAACGATCCCCTGCCAGTTGTTCCCGTCGTTGAACAGGTTCAGGTGTTTTAATTTACGTGGTAAAGCCATGGTGTCCCCTTACGCGCTGACCTGGCTGGAGAAATCCAGCAGGTACTGATCGGTGATGCGCTGGCGCAGCATCAGGTTTTCAAGCGGCGGCACCGGCGTGTAGTCGTAGTCGATAGTGAGCTTCCCGGCTTTCAGGGAGTCTTTATCGTTCACCGACTCATCCAGCCAGCAGTCTGCGCCGATGATGTAGCCCTGCGTTTTCAGGCTGCGCAACTTGGCGCGGATACCTTCGATAATGTCACGGGCCAGCGACGGGTTGAGCACGCCATCCACCGCCCACATGTGCGCTTCTGCGATGGTGTCAGCCAGCACCTGCGCCGTGCGGGTGTAGTTCTCAAAGGCAAACAGCGGATCGTCACTGAGGCAGCGGGAACCCCAGAAGCGGAAGCCATCTTTGCGGATAAGCGTCGTGACGTCGTTCTGGTTGAGCAGTCCCGCATCGGTTGCCGGGTCCTGCAGATCCCAGAACACATCGGCGGAAATGCCGGTGACGCCGTTCACGCCCACGTTGGACAGGGTTTTGTGCCAGCCGGTCTGCTCGTCAATTTTGGCGCGCAGGCCGAGCGCACGGGCGGAGGCGTAAGCCGTCGCATCTGCATTCAGCACGGTGTCAAAGTTGATGAAGTCAGGCCAGATCAGCATCCCCTCGCGCTGGCTGAAATTGTCACGGTAGGCAATCGCTTCTTCCACCGTTTTGCAACCATAGGCGGACAGATAGGCAAACCCGCGCAGGCTCTGCGCCACGCTCAGCAGCTCGGTGGCAACTGCCTGTGTGTCATGCCCCGGCACGCCGAGAATACGCGGCTTAACACCCAGCTGCGACTGCGCCGAAAGCAGCGCTTTCATCCCCGTTTTTTTACCGTCAGCAGTCACACCGCCGATAATGTTGGAGGTGGTTTCCGCTTCGGTTTCGCCCTGCGCCACGCGCACAACGACGGTCACGGGTTTAGCCTGGTCGGCAATGGCATCCAGCGAGCGGGCCAGCGTGCCGGACTCGCCTGCTTTACCGCTGGCGGTCAGCACATCGGTCAGCAAGACCGGCTTATTGAGGGGAAACATGGACGCATCAGCATCATCGCCGGTGCAGACCATGCCCACGATGGCGGTGCTCACCGTGGTAATGGATCGGGTGCCCTCGTTGATTTCAACAACGCGCACCCCGTGGTGGTAATCCTGAGCCATAAGGCAGTCTCTCCGGTTTACAGGGGGTGTGCCTATGTTCTGGTTGATATGCACGCGGCGCACGCGGCGGACTATGTATGGTGAATGGCACAATGGAAAGGGCAAAAAAATCCCCGCAGGCGCGGGGACGGAATTAATCTTTGGGTGGTTCAGGCCAGTCAATATCCGGTGCCAGCGATGTATCCACGCGCGTCAGCAACACGCGGTATTTTCGCCAGGCATCATAACTACTCTTTTCTTGATCGGTTGCCATATCCAGCTCAACGGCATCCTGCAGCGGCTCTATTTTCTCAGCGGCACTTTTGATAAGTGCTGCTTTTGTTGCTGTCGCTTCAGCAATGTCTGCCGCTGCTTTCTCCGCTTCATCTGTCACCCAGCGTTCACCATTCCATTTATCATACGGTGTCGATGGAGGGTAGATAGTAGTATCAGCAGGGTAATCGCCCGGCACGGTAATTTGCTGTTCTGCCCCGGTTCTGATATTCCAGACCGTTTCACCGCGATGATCAGCCAGATATTCCCATCCGGTCAGTTGACTGTTCCGGCAGACAACATAACCTTTTTTTGCTGCCAGTGGCTTGTCCGTACAGGCATTTGCCGGAATGCTGACGCCCACCGGAATAAACTCCGATGTTTGTGACAAATAAACCCGCGTCAGGCTGTCATAATTAAAAACCACAACCTCACCAGCAACGACGGCAAAACCATTTTCTATAACTGCACTTTGCATTATGCGGCCCTCACGATGTAGTTGAATGCGATGTTACGCGGTCGGGTTTCTGCCGATGTTCGGGCCACACGGGAAGCATCAAAGGAATAGTTTGCCTGTTTGTAATTTCCACCCGTAGGCGTTGATGAAAGGTTCGGTGTCAGAGTATTAACACTGAATGCTCCCGACACGGCGTTATTTGGACCGACAGAAATATCCAGAAGCGTGCCGGTAATATTCTGCAGAGCATCATACTGCACGGAAAGCAGCACTCGCCCGGAATCAACACCTCGCCCGTCATCCCAGCCTCTCAGAAACTCACCACGTAAATCTGGCAGCGTCAGTCCAGGATATACCTGCGCAAGTTTCGGGTACTGTGCAGCAGTGAAAGCGGCTCCATTGCACTTCAACCAGCCAGCGGGAGCTGCCGCAAGAGGCCAGGGTACAGGAATACCAACTGGCAGAGCAGATCCTGCCCCCAGACCAAGATTATTCAGAAACGCGGAAATATCGGCAATATCAGCGCCGTTAGCTGATTTATCCATTTTCCCGGCAAGCGCATTGGTCATGGTAGTGGCAAAGTTCGGATCGTTGCCTAACGCTTTAGCCAGTTCGTTGAGCGTATCAAGTGCGCCCGGCGATGAATCAACCAGTGCCGCAATCGCTACCTGCACAAAGGCCGTGGTTGCGAGCTGCGTAGAATTATTGCCAGCCGCCGCCGTCGGCGCTTTTGGCGTGCCGGTGAATGTCGGACTGGCTTTCGGCGCATACTGCGTATGGGGATCGTTAGCGGCAATATGTTTTGCCATCAGGTCATCCACATACACCTTCAACTCCAGCACCTTGTCATCCACATACTTGCGGGTTGCCAGCACTACTGCTGGGTCAATTTTCAGGGTGATATTGTCTGTGCTGCTGGTAATCAACACCATTCGCACGGTCTGCGTGCGCCCGCTCCCCTCCGCCAGCTGCGGCTTGTAGCTCTCCGGGCAGTTGCCCACGGCAATCAGCGCGCCGGTATCATCGAACAGACCGACTTCACGAATCCACCAACCGCCCTCAGTTTCTGGGATCACCTGTTCAGCAATAATCTGACTGCTGTTCTGCGGATCGATGTACAGCATATTGAGGGAAGCGCGGCGTTTTTCAGCAACCAGCGCTGTCTGCTGTGCGCTGGGCGTTGGCAACACGCCGCCACCGTCGCCCACCGCCATCTGGGTAATTTTCAACGGCACACCGAGCGCGGCGGCGCTTGCCAGTTTCGCCGCGCCGATATCCGTCAGCAGGGTATAAAATTTTGCGCTCATGGATTCACTCTCATTGTGTCAATAACATGGACCGCCCCGCCCTCATAAGCGGTGCCGCCGGAAATAATGGTTTCGTTGATATACGGGTAGATCGTGATTTCTTCGCCGGTATAAGTGGCTGCACCCACAAAATACGGGCCGCCTGTCTGCAGGTTGATGGACATGCCAACCAGATGACGGCTGCACGGTTTGGCATCACCGATCAGACGCTCCAGCTCCAGATAGGTTTCTTCCGTGATACCCTGATCCTGCACGCCAATGTCCAGGCGGAATGTCCCCGGCGTCTCGCCGGTCTGCCACCACTCAATGATGCGGATCAGAAAGCCGAACGGCTCCACCACGCGCCGCACGGCGCTGGTTGTCCCCTTGTGCTTATGCAGGTAGAACGCATCGGCTACCGCCTTTCGTTTTGTGCTTATCGGCCAGGCCTCATCCCAGCGATCAACGGAGAAGGCCCACGCCAGATAGGGCAACAGATCAGCCCGACACGTCCACGGGTTCCACAACTGGCGCAGCGGCACGGGCACTTCACCCAACGACGCACAGACGCGTGCGGCGACGCGCTCCATTCGGCTGGCGCTCGGCGGTAACAGGTCATTACTCATCGTAACCACCCACCGTTATGGTGTATTCGGTGCAGTGCGATGCCTGGTAGTCACTCAGCACGATATCCGCAACAGGCTGCGCCAGTTCAACGCGCTGGACACCTTCGACGTGCAGGGCTGCGTAGATAGCAGAAAGACGGATATCACGCCCTAAGCGATTCTGCGCGGCAATATATGCCTGTAACTGTTGCTCCGATGCCTGCCGGACGGGGTCGGCTTCCGGCCCCGGGTAAATGTAAAGCGTCGCATCAATCTGATACGGCACGATCTCCGCAGACTGCACCGTTACCCTGTCGGCCACCGGGCGCACCTCTTCATCGTTCAGGGCGGCAGCGACCACGGAAAGCAGATCATCGCTGGCCGTTCCGTCACCCTCGCGCGACAGCACCGAAATGGTGACGCAGGCAGGTGTAGGACTGATCGCCGAAATATCAGCTACGCGCCCGTCTGCCGAACGTCCCCAAAATTCATACGCCGCCGTTGGCCCGGCCACGCTCAGTCCTTCAAACGCTTCCGGCGTCCTGGTACGCAAATCAGTATCAGATTCCATTACAGCCGGAACTGGCGGTATTACACTGTCGTCCTCCGGTGTAACCACCAGACGTTCAACATTAAAATTAGCGGCCAGATTATCCAGATCGCTATCAGTAGCATATGCAACCATCACTGCACGGGCTGATTCATTTACCCGCTGGCGCAACAGCAATTCGCGATAACAATTTTCTTCCAGAATCATGGTGATCGGCTCTGATTCAAGCTCAAGCGTGCGAGCGTACTGTTCCCGCTGATCTTCAGGACAAAGCGCCAGAAACCTGGCCTTGCGCTGTGCGAAAAGCGTTTCGAAGTCCAGCGGTTCAACCACCACGGGCGGCGGTAGCTGCGATAAATCGATCGTGCCGCTCATGCCTGGCCCCTCAATGTGATATCGGCATTAAATGGCGTCTGATTGTCGGTGCGATTGGCCTGGATAGTGGCAACCAGCTGACCGGCCCCCGGCGCGCTCAGGGTGATACTGGTCAGAGAGATCCGCGGTTCCCATAAATACAGGGCACTGTAGATGGCAGACATAACGCGCAGCTTCGTTATGGCGTTATCGACCGGCTGATCTATCAGGTTGAAAAGCTGCGAACCGTAAGCGCGGCGCATTACACGGGAACCGATCGGCGTTAACAGAATATCGCCGATAGACTGCGCTATATGCTCGTTGTCGGTGATGGCATGGCCTGAACTGGCATTCATGCCGCTGTAACGGACTGTACTCATACCGGGCCACCTGTATTACTACCACCGGACTGGACGCCGCTATGTTTGTGCGAATGGACAACGACACCATTAGACGAAAGCGATCCGCCTGAATGGGTAATATTGCCCTTCATTTCCCCGCCGTTTTGTACTTCCAGCGTGGCGGTGATCAGCTTGTTGGTGCAGACCACTTCCGGCGTGTCCAGGGTAACGCGCGTATCTGCCTTGACCGTTACCACCGGCACGGTGGCGGTAATGGATTCCGACGCGGTGACGCTTGCCGTTTTTACCCCGCTGACAACCAGCGCGCTGGCCTCCGGGTCATATGAAATACGGGCGCCATCCGGGTGCAGGATCACGCAGGTGGTAGCGCCAGCATCTGGCGGCGGTGCGTCTTCGCTGTAAAGGCTTCCGGCAATGAATGCCGTCTCCATCTCACCGCAGGGGCACAAAATATAAACCTGTTCGCCCACTGTCGGCGCCCACCACGTCACGGCTTCACCGGCGCGCGGCACTGCCCAGCGGATCCAGTCGGTTTTGTTCTCGCCGGTTTCGACGCGTGCAAGATACTTTTCCGTATCCACTTCCAGCACGGTGCCAATGCGGGCGAGATTGCAGATAAGGCGATAGAGTTCGTTTAAATTCATAGTGCTGACTGTTTCCCGTGGTGTCGGTTACGCTGTCCGGCGTCGCTTCCACCCGGTAGCAGGCTTTACGACCGTTTCGGCTTTTGGGTTATGCAGTCAGTATCAGGAGTCGCGCGCGCGCAAACAACGCGGCGCCCTTGTGGCGGGTTGGTGACAATCAAATCTCTTGCATGAAGGCGACAACAGTATCGGCCAGCCAGTCTAAATCCCCCTCGGTCATGCCCAGGAGTTCACGCACCGGGTAGCGTGCACGGGCACCCGGCACCACGTTATCGACTTCACCGTACTGGTGAACGCTGGCAATTTCGGCGGTATGCCCCTGAAAGCCAACCACTGCCATGCCGCCCGTACCGTAAGCCTTAAGAAAGCGTGCGGTGCGCAGCTTGCGGAACATCGGATCCTTTCTGGTGCGGTTTTGCTTTGACTGGTTGAGATTGATTTCAATATAGCGCTGGATATCGCGCTTATAGAACGTGCGCAGGGCACCGCGATCAACGTCATAGCCGGTGATTGCGCGGTGCTCACCCCTGCCCGTGGTTCGCCAGTTGCGTAACTCCCTGGCCTCATCATTCCATACGAATTTTATCCCGCCCTGGGTGCGCAGAATTTTGCGGCGGCGGGCCTGATAGCTTTCACCGCTGGGGTTCTTCTGGCTGGCGATACGCTTTTGCTGGCGCTTACGCAGCCCGATCGCAACGTCGCGCGTCAGCTTGCGACGGTGTCCGGGCGAAAGCTGCGCGGCAACGCTGGCTAACCAGTCGTCTAACTGCTGGAAGAGGGGATCGGTTTGTTGTCCTGCCATGTTTCGCCGCTGACCTCATCAACAAATACCAGTGACCACGCGCCAATTTCCGGCCCCGGTGCAGGGTCAGCACGGTGACGGGTGACGATCTCGCCATCTTCACGGGTGACGATCACCGCTTCATCAGCCTGAATCTGGATCAGTACGTCCATCGTGCTGTTACTCAGAATATCGGCTTCGAATGTTATGCCGTTCTGCTGCCTGTCCGGGTTAAACAACAGATCAGGCTGATATAAGCGCGCCCATGCCAGCACCGGCACGCTGATAGTATCCAGCGATTCAGGGTAATCCATCACCAGCACTTCCAGCGTATAGCGATACTCAAACGCAGCAGCACGCTGGCCGGTGCTGACCATACGGCCTTTACGCAGGTAAACAGCCAGATTATCGGGATTCTCACGCAGCCAGGGCACATGCTGGCTTATCATCTGGCGCAGCAAATCGGGTTTAAGCATTACTTATTCCTCCCGGACTTAACCGCATCATATGCAGCCTCACAGGCTAATCCTCTGGCTCTTGCTTCATCAGCATCTTTTGCCAGTTGTCCCGCTCGATCGTCAGCGCGGCGGAACAGGTCGGCGAGCAGTACGGCACCGCTGGTTTCTGCCTCGCTTCTGCCGGGAGTTCCGGCACCGCAGGCGCGTTCACGGTCTGCCAGTTGCCTGGCGAGTTTGTCGGCCCTGTCGTGCAGCCCACGAGAAGCAGCACGGGCACGATCGGCATCAGCCTGCACGCCAGCAAGCTGCTGGCTGGCTTGTTTTCTGATCGCATCAATTTCACCTTGTCGGCGTTGTTCTTCTGCCCTGGCCTCAGCCTGCCTTTGCGCCAGCGCGGTGGCGTCGCGTGCATCACGTTGCGCCCACTCTTCACGCCAGTGCTGATCGGCATCACCATAACCGGCGCTGTAACGCCAGTGGCTAAAACCCCATACAGCAGCAGCGGCCAGCACAAGACAAACGATCACTTTCCAGCGTGACAACCCCATCACTAAACCTCTCGCCAGCTCGCACTGTCATTACCGGACGTGCTGGAGCACTGTCAAAAATGACCACGCTCGATACGCACGGCCAGCACAGTAAAAAATGATCAGGCCAGAAATAACGTACGCTCGGCTTCCCGACGCTTAACCAGCCCCGGCAACACCTTGCCACCTGCTTTATTCCATTTTGGAAACTCAGCTGCAGCCCCGGCGTAATCGCCAGCATTCAGCTTTTTCAGCAGCGTGGATCCTTCCAGCGCCTTTACGCCCAGGTTGTAGGCAAAATCAACCAGCGCATCGAACTGATTTTGATTGATGGTGACTTTAACGAGCCCCGTAACGCCTTTTTCATATTGCACCAGACCGCTACGCAACAGGCTATCGGCAGTTTCCTGCGTAATGGTCATGCCCTTGCCAACCGGCACGCCGTTGACGGGTTGAGTCCATCCATAACCGATCGTCCAGACGCCTACAGAATCCTGATAAGCGGCCAGCCTGCACCCTTCAAAGCCTTTCAGCATGTTGATGCCGTTATTGCTCATCTTCACCTTTCATCCCTCCGATTCGGTTTTCGATAAACCCGGTAACTTTGTTGCGGACTTTATCCGCGCCCATAAATCCGATTGAGGCGCCCACGAATGTTACTGCGTTGGACGGAAGCCCCAGATATTCCAGCGAACCGGCCACAGCAAGCGTGACAATCCCACATACCAGCGATCCG
>OKPJ01000401.1_pt1 | contig 11414 bp, 10 predicted proteins | sample 1612811 | NCBI WGS metagenome assembly OKPJ01 (sample SAMN04436818, study PRJEB24849) | human gut metagenome | biome: human gut; feature: NICU; material: stool | host: Homo sapiens | place: USA: Saint Louis, MO | collected 2011-05-19 | reverse complement strand
GACCATCGCCTGCCCGCGATCGCGGGATTCGCCGTGGACATGTTCATCAGAGAGATCTTTACCGCGATGGGGATCCGCTTCGAGCTGAACTGCGAGGTGGGCCAGGACGTGTCGATGTCGCAGCTCAAGAGCGATAACGATGCCCTGTTTATTGGCGTGGGTACCTATCGTTCGATGAAAGCGGGTATCCCGAACGAGGATGCGCCAGGGGTCTACGACGCGCTGCCTTTCCTGGTGGGCAACACGCGGCATGTTATGGGGCTGGAGGCGACGGCCAGCGAGTCGTTCATCGACACCCGTGGCCTGAACGTGGTGGTGCTGGGTGGAGGCGATACCGCGATGGACTGCGTCCGCACGGCGTTACGTCACGGCGCGGCGACGGTCAACTGCGCCTATCGTCGGGATGAGGCCAACATGCCGGGCTCGAAGAAAGAGGTGCAGAACGCCAGAGAAGAGGGGGCGTCATTTGAGTTTAACGTCCAGCCGGTTGAGCTGACGCTGGATCCGAACGGTAAGGTCAACGGTATCCGGATGCTGCGTACCGCGCTCGGTGAGCCGGATGCGCAGGGGCGTCGTCGGCCCGTTCCGGTGGCGGGCAGCGAGTTTGTGATGGCCGCGGATGCAGTCATCATGGCGTTTGGCTTTAATCCGCACGCGATGCCGTGGCTGCAGGCGCAGGGTGTCGAAACAGATGACTGGGGGCGGATCGTGGCCTCGGTCGAGAGCCGCTACCGTTATCAAACAACTAACCCGCAGATCTTCGCCGGCGGCGATGCGGTACGCGGCGCGGATCTGGTCGTCACCGCGATGGCGGAAGGGCGTCATGCCGCGCAGGGGATACTCGACTGGCTGGGAGTGGATGTACCACAACATCATTAATCCGGCGGACGACAAAGCGGGATTCACGGCGTAGTATAGGACGACTCATTGTGCCGTGGAGCCCGTATGACCCTGAAAATTGACGTTATCAAAGACAAAATTCTCTCTGAAAACTACTTTGTCCTGCGTAACATCACCTATGATCTTACACGTAACAACGGTGAAGTGAACCGCCACAAGCGCGAGGTCTATGACCGTGGTAACGGAGCAACCATCCTGCTCTATAACCGTGAAAAGCAGAGCGTGGTGCTGATCCGTCAGTTCAGGGTGGCAACATGGGTCAATGGCAATCCTGACGGACGTCTGATTGAAACCTGCGCGGGCCTGCTCGATGACGATGAGCCGGAAGTCTGCATCCGCAAAGAGGCCGTCGAAGAGACCGGCTTTGAAGTGGGCGAGGTCAAAAAGGTCTTCGAGCTGTACATGTCCCCGGGCGGCGTGACGGAAATTGTCCATTTCTTCATTGCTGAATACAGCGACGCACAGCGCACGCACCGGGGCGGTGGCGTAGAGGATGAAGATATCGACGTGCTGGAGCTTCCTTTTGCCCGAGCGCTGGAGATGGTGCGTTCAGGCGAAATCAGGGATGGTAAAGCGGTGATATTGCTGCAGTATTTACAGACAACCGGGCTGATGAACACCCCTTTCGAACGGATATAGCCTGTTTTTCAGGTATATCTGATAAATCCGATTGAGCAACCCCGGCGGGAACACGAAGATACTGCCCTGTTATGCGTTTTCGTTCCGGGATTGTGTCATTCATGCGCTACAGCGTCTTTTTATTTTCCCTGTTTTGTGTGCTCCTCGCGCCGCAGGTGCGGGCTGCACCCGCGCAGCAAGCCTTCTCTGACTGGCAGGTGACCTGCAATAACCAGAACTTTTGCCTTGCCCGCAACACGGGCGAACACCGCGGTCTGGTCATGACGCTCACCCGGAGCGCCGGGGCGAAAACGGATGCCACGCTGCGTATCGATCTCGGCGGTCTTGATACGCCTTCCGTGAAAGAGCCGGATATTGCCCCGCGGCTGCTGCTGGATAATGTTCCCCTGAAGCTCGACAAACAGCGCTGGCAGCTCACCCCCTGGCATCTGAAAACGGACGATGCGGCCACCATCACCGCCTTTCTGAAAAACATCCAGGAAGGAAAAGCCCTGACTCTGCGAGGCGGTAAGCAGGTGATTTCACTGGCCGGTCTGAAAGCCGCGCTGCTGTTCATTGATGCCCAGCAAAAGCGCGTTGGCAGCGAAACCGCGTGGATCAAGAAAGGTGACGATCCGCCGTTAAGCGTGCCGCCCGCACCTGCCCTGAAAAAGGTGGCGATCGTTAATCCTACCCCAACACCGCTTTCCCATGCCGAACTGAACGATCTGCTGGATTATGGTACCGGCAGGATGAACAGCAGCCAGTGTTCGCTGGATCCTAACCGTCGCGAAGTGCGCGTCACCGCGTTAACCGATGACAAAGCGCTGCTGATCGTCAGCTGCGAGGCGGGGGCCTATAACACGGTCGATCTGGCGTGGCTGGTGTCACGTAAAAAACCGTTCTCTGCCCGCAGCGTGAGGCTGCGTCTGCCGTTTACGCCGTCAAGCGACAGCAGCGAAATCGAGTTGATGAACGCCAGCTTTGATGAAAAGACGCGCGAGCTGACCACGCTCTCGCTGGGGCGCGGTATGGGGGATTGTGGGATCCAGACGCGCTGGCGGTTTGACGGCCAGCGTTTCCGCCTGGTGCGCTATGCCGAGGAACCCAGCTGTGATAACTGGAATGGGCCAGACGCCTGGCCCACGCTGTGGATCACGCGGTAGTTTTTTGCCGGGTGGCGCAGACCGCACTAAATCACGCTCAGCGCCTTCTCTACCACGTTCTCAACGGTAAAGCCAAAGTACGGGAACAGCTTGTCGGCAGGGGCGGACTCACCGTAGCCCCGCATCCCAACAATCGCTCCTTTGAGCCCGACATACTTGTACCAGTAGTCGGCAATACCGGCCTCCACCGCCACGCGCGCCGCGACGTTAGAGGGCAGCACCGATTCCCGGTACGCCTCGTCCTGGGCGTCAAAGATATCCGTTGAGGGCAGGGACACCACGCGCACCGCGTGGCCTTCGGCGGTCAGTTTTTCCGCCGCTTTTACCGTGATTTCCACCTCGGAACCGGTCGCAATCAGGATCACGTCCGGCTTGCCGCCGCTGTCTTTCAGGATATAGCCGCCGCGGGCAATGTTTTTCACCTGCTCCGGCGTGCGCTCAATCTGCGTCAGGTTCTGGCGTGACAGGATCAGCGCCGTCGGGCCGTTATGGCGTTCTACCGCCAGCTTCCAGCCCACCGCCGCTTCGACCTGATCGCAGGGGCGCCAGGTGCTGAAGTTGGGCGTTAAACGCAGGCTCGCCAGCTGTTCCACCGCCTGGTGGGTGGGGCCGTCTTCTCCCAGACCGATGGAGTCGTGGGTATAGACCATAATCTGCCGCGCCTTCATCAGCGCTGCCATGCGCGCCGCGTTACGGGCGTACTCGACGAACATCAGGAAGGTGGCGGTGTAGGGCACGAAGCCGCCGTGGTGGGCGATGCCGTTGGCGATCGCGGTCATTCCGAACTCGCGCACGCCGTAGTGGATATAGTTCCCGGCAATGTCTTCTTTCAGCGATTTCGAGCCCGACCAGATGGTCAGGTTACTCGGTGCCAGGTCCGCTGAGCCGCCCAGCAGCTCAGGAAGGAGAGGGCCAATCGCATTCAGGGTGTTTTGCGACGCCTTACGGGTGGCGATTTTTGCCGGGTTGGACTGCAGGTTTTCAATCAGCGCCTGGGTTTTATCGTCCCAGTCCTCCGGCAGACCGCCGCTCATGCGCCGGGAAAACTCGGCGGCCAGTTCCGGGTACGCTTTTTTGTAGGCGGCGAATTTCTCGTTCCAGGCCTGCTGGGCTTTCTCACCGTCTTCACGGGCATCCCACGCCCGGTAGATCTCTTTCGGGATTTCAAACGGCGGGTATTTCCAGCCCAGCTTCTGCCGGGTCAGCGCCACTTCTTCGTCACCCAGCGCCGCGCCGTGCGCCTCTTCTTTGCCCGCCTTGTTCGGCGAGCCGAAGCCGATAACCGTGCGGCAGATAATCAGGGACGGTTTGTCCTTCACGCTCTGCGCTTCCTGAATCGCTTTTTTCACCGCCTCAGGATCGTGACCGTCGATCTCGTGCACCACGTGCCAGTGATAGGCCTCGAAGCGTTTTGCCGTGTCGTCGGTGAACCAGCCCTCGGTTTCCCCGTCGATGGAGATGCCGTTGTGATCGTAGAAGCCAATCAGCTTGCCGAGCCCCAGGGTGCCCGCCAGGGAACAGACCTCATGGGAGATCCCCTCCATCAGGCAGCCGTCACCCATAAACACGTAGGTGTAGTGATCGACAATCTCGTGGTCCGGCTGGTTGAACTGTGCCGCCAGCGTACGCTCGGCAATCGCCAGCCCGACCGCATTTGCCAGCCCCTGACCGAGCGGCCCGGTGGTGGTCTCCACGCCCGGCGTATAGCCAATCTCCGGGTGCCCCGGGGTTTTAGAGTGCAGCTGGCGGAAGTTTTTCAGCTCCTCAAGCGGCAGATCGTAACCGGACAGGTGCAGCAGGCTGTAAAGCAGCATCGAGGCGTGGCCGTTGGAGAGAATAAAGCGGTCACGATCGTACCAGGTGGGATCGTTAGGGTTGTGCTTCAGGAAGTCGTTCCACAGCACTTCGGCAATATCAGCCATGCCCATCGGTGCGCCGGGGTGGCCGGAATTGGCTTTCTGCACGGCATCCATGCTGAGGGCGCGGATGGCATTGGCGAGCTCTTTACGGGACATAGTTCACTCCGTGGCAAGGTTAAAGTTTGGCAGCGAGAAGATCTTCAAGTTTGCGCTGGTCGACGGCGAACAGGCGGATACCTTCCGCCAGTTTTTCCACGGCCATGGCGTCCTGATTGTGCTCCCAGCGGAATTCGGCTTCGGTCATGGTTTTCGGTTTTGGCAGAACGGTAGAGGTGGGGATCAGCTTGCGGATGACCGTCTCTTCTTTATCCTGTAGCTCCTGGAGCAGGTTAGGGGAGATGGTCAGGCGGTCGCAGCCCGCCAGGGCGAGGATCTGCTCGGTACGGCGGAAGCTGGCCCCCATCACGATGGTTTCGTAGCGATGCTGCTTGTAGTAGTCGTAGATATTGCGCACCGATTTCACGCAGGGTCCTCATCCACCACGTACGGATCCATCGGCTGTTTCGCCTGGTACCAGTCGTAGATGCGGCCAACAAACGGTGACACCAGGAACACGCCCGCTTCGGCACAGGCGCGCGCCTGGGCAAAGGAGAACAGCAGCGTCAGGTTGCAGTGAATTCCCTCTTTTTCCAGCACCTCTGCCGCACGGATGCCTTCCCACGTCGACGCCAGCTTGATCAGAATGCGTGATTTATCGATCCCCTGCTCCTGGTAGAGTTCCACCAGGCGGCGAGCCTTGTTGATGCTCTTTTCTTTATCGAACGAAAGGCGGGCGTCAACTTCGGTCGAGACGCGCCCCGGAATGCTTTTAAGAATTTCCGCACCAAAATTAACTGCCAGCTTGTCGCTGGCTTCGGCGACCTGCTGCTCCTGCGTCTTCCCGCGCTGTTTTCCGTAGGCAATGGCGTCATCAATCAGATGACTAAAATGGGTAAGCCCGGCTGCCTTGAGCAGTAGCGAAGGGTTGGTGGTCGCATCCTCCGGCTGATAGTGGCGAATCGACTCGATATCGCCGCTGTCTGCGACCACCGTGGTGAATTGTTTGATGCCGTCTAGCTGGTTCATAAATGATTACTCCTTGGAAATAAAAGCGTTAGCTGAGTGCGTTAGTTCACACTTCTGAGAAAATCATGATGGACTTAACAAAAAAGCATAGCAGACGGGGGAGGCATTGCTGTCTGAGACGGGTAACATGGCTGTTATAAATTGATAACAATTTTTATTCTGCAATGGTGAGAGTTTGGCAGCCTTCAAAGTTTAGGAGGCGGCCTGAGGCGATACTAGGCGGCACACCAGGGTGTGCAACCGGATCGTTTTCGTCACCCTTTTGACCGATACGTGAAAGGAAAAATAAGATGGATGAGCAGTTGAAACAGAGTGCCCTCGATTTTCACGAGTTCCCTGTCCCGGGCAAAATTCAGGTCTCCCCAACCAAGCCGCTGGCGACACAGCGCGATTTGGCGCTGGCCTACTCGCCGGGCGTGGCGGCCCCGTGTCTGGAGATCGAAAAAGATCCGCTGGCGGCCTATAAATACACCGCGCGCGGCAACCTTGTTGCCGTGATCTCTAACGGCACGGCGGTACTGGGTCTCGGTAACATCGGCGCGCTGGCCGGTAAGCCGGTGATGGAAGGAAAGGGGGTGCTGTTCAAGAAATTCGCCGGTATCGACGTGTTTGATATCGAGGTGGACGAGCTCGATCCTGACAAATTCATCAACGTGGTGGCCGCGCTGGAGCCGACCTTCGGTGGGATCAACCTGGAAGACATCAAAGCGCCGGAATGTTTCTATATCGAGCAGAAGCTGCGCGAGCGTATGAACATTCCCGTGTTCCATGACGACCAGCACGGAACGGCCATTATCAGCACCGCCGCCATTCTCAACGGCCTGCGCGTGGTAGAGAAAAATCTCTCCGACGTTCGCATGGTGGTGTCCGGCGCAGGTGCGGCGGCGATTGCCTGTATGAACCTGCTGGTGGCGCTGGGGATGCAGAAACACAACATTGTGGTCTGCGACTCCAAGGGCGTGATTTACAAAGATCGCGAGCCGAACATGGCGGAAACCAAAGCGGCGTATGCGGTAGAAGACGACGGCAAGCGCACGCTTGAGGACGTGATTGACGGCGCGGATATCTTCCTCGGCTGCTCGGGTCCGAAAGTGCTGACCCAGGAGATGGTGAAGAAGATGGCGCGCGCGCCGATGATCCTGGCCCTGGCGAACCCTGAGCCGGAAATTCTGCCGCCGCTGGCGAAAGCGGTGCGTGAAGACGCCATTATCTGCACCGGGCGTTCCGACTACCCGAACCAGGTGAACAACGTGCTCTGCTTCCCGTTCATCTTCCGCGGCGCGCTGGACGTCGGCGCGACGGCGATCAACGAAGAGATGAAGCTGGCCGCCGTGCACGCCATTGCGGAGCTGGCCCACGCCGAGCAGAGTGAAGTGGTGGCCTCAGCCTATGGCGATCAGGATCTGAGCTTTGGTCCGGACTACATCATTCCAAAACCGTTCGACCCGCGTCTGATTGTCAAAATTGCCCCTGCGGTGGCAAAAGCGGCGATGGATTCCGGCGTGGCGACGCGTCCGATTGAAGACTTCGACGCTTACGTCGATAAGCTCACCGAGTTTGTCTATAAAACCAACCTGTTCATGAAGCCGATCTTCTCTCAGGCGCGCGCCGACGCGAAGCGCGTGGTGCTGGCGGAAGGGGAAGAGGCGCGCGTGCTGCACGCCACCCAGGAGCTGATCACCTTAGGCCTGGCGAAACCAATCCTGATTGGTCGTCCGAGCGTGATTGAAATGCGTATCCAGAAGCTGGGCCTGCAGATTAAGCCGGGCGTCGACTTCGAGATCGTCAACAACGAATCCGATCCGCGCTTCAAAGAGTACTGGAGCGAATACTACGCGATCATGAAGCGCCGGGGGATCACCCAGGAGCAGGCGCAGAAAGCCGTCATCAGCAACACGACGGTGATCGGCGCGATCATGGTCCATCGCGGCGAGGCGGATGCGCTGATCTGCGGCACCATCGGCGACTACCACGAGCACTTTAGCGTGGTGCAGGAGATCTTCGGCTATCGCGACGGCGTCCATACCGCCGGGGCGATGAACGCCCTGCTGCTGCCGAGCGGGAACACCTTTATCGCTGATACCTATGTTAACGACGATCCGAGCCCGGACGAGCTGGCGGAGATCACCGTGATGGCCGCCGAGACCGTGCGCCGCTTCGGTATCGAGCCGAAGGTGGCGCTGCTGTCGCACTCTAACTTCGGTTCGTCCAAATCAGCGGCGGCCTGCAAAATGCGTGAGACGCTGGCGCTGGTGCGCGAGCGCGCGCCGGAGCTGATGATTGACGGGGAAATGCACGGCGATGCGGCGCTGGTGGAGAGCATCCGTAACGAACGTATGCCGGACAGCCCGCTGAAGGGATCGGCAAACATCCTGATTATGCCGAATGTGGAAGCGGCGCGTATCAGCTATAACCTGCTGCGCGTCTCCAGCTCTGAAGGGGTGACCGTAGGACCGGTGCTGATGGGCGTGGCGAAACCGGTGCATGTGTTAACGCCGATTGCCTCCGTGCGCCGTATCGTGAATATGGTGGCGCTGGCGGTGGTTGAGGCGCAGACGCAGCCGCTGTAAGCATTGTGAGTCGGGTGGCGCGTTCGCTTACCCGACCTACAGGTTGAGCAGGCCGGATAAGCGCAGCGCCATCCGGCAGTTAAACCCAGTCGCGTACTTTAAGGAACTCACTCAAGGCAGCCTCCGGGCTGCCTTCTTTTGGCTCGTAGCAGTACTCCCAGCGCACCAGCGGCGGCATCGACATCAGAATCGACTCCGTGCGCCCGCCGGTCTGCAGGCCAAACAGCGTCCCGCGATCCCATACCAGGTTGAACTCCACGTAGCGCCCGCGACGGTAGAGCTGGAACTCGCGCTCGCGCACGCCGTAGTTGGTGTCTTTACGGCGTTCGACGATGGGCAGGTACGCGTCGGTATAGCCTTCGCCCACCGCGCGCATAAAGCTAAATGCGGTATCAAAATCAGGCGTGTTGAGATCGTCAAAGAACAGCCCGCCGATGCCGCGCTGCTCGTCGCGGTGCTTCAGGTAAAAGTAGTCATCGCACCACTTTTTAAATTTCGGGTAAATGTCTTCGCCAAACGGCAGGCAAAGATCCCGCGCGGTGGTGTGCCAGTGCACGGCATCCTCTTCGAAGCCGTAGTAGGGCGTCATGTCGAAACCGCCGCCAAACCACCAGACCGGATCGGCCCCCGCTTTTTCCGCAATGAAAAAGCGCACGTTGGCGTGGCTGGTCGGCACAAACGGATTGTGCGGATGCACCACCAGCGAAACGCCCATCGCTTCGAAGCTGCGGCCCGCAAGCTCGGGACGGTGTGCCGTTGCAGACGCGGGCATCGCGTCGCCATGAACGTGGGAAAAATTCACGCCCGCCTGTTCGAAGATGCCGCCGTTACGCAGCACGCGGCTACGCCCGCCGCCGCCGGCTTCGCGCTGCCAGTTGTCTTCCTGAAATTCTCCGCCGTCAGCGGCGGCCAGTTTCTGGCAAATCTCGTCCTGTAACTGCAGCAGGAAGGTTTTGACCAGTTGAGCATTGGGTTTCATCAACGTTTCCTGGAGTGCGCTTTTTGGTTATCAAACCAGTTGAAGTAACTGATAATGCCGGAGGCGATGGCGTTGGCGATCTTCTGACGAAACGCCGTAGTGCCGAGGAGTCGCTCCTCTTCCGGGTTGGTAATGAACGAGGTTTCCACCAGCACGGACGGGATAGATGGTGATTTCAACACCACAAACGCCGCCTGTTCGGTGCTCCTGCTGTGCAGGCGATGCACTGGCTTAATCTTCTTCAGGATGTGCGAGCCGAGCGTCAGGCTGTTTTTGATCGTATCCGTCTGCACGAGGTCGAACAGCACCTGCTGTAGCAGGTGGTCTTTGTCGGTGGCTTTTTTCCCGGCGACCTCATCCGCCCGGTTTTCGCGGTCGGAGAGGTATTTTGCCATGGCGCTACTGGCGCCGCGGTTGGACAGCGCAAACACCGAGGCACCGGCGGCAGACGGGTTGGTAAAGCCGTCGGCGTGAATCGACATAAACAGATCCGCCCCGTGCTGGTGGGCGATCTCTACGCGATCGTACAGCGGAATAAAGGTGTCGCCAGAGCGCGTCAGACGCGCGTCAATGCCGTTGCTGCGTAGAATCGCCCGCACATTTTTTGCAATCGCCAGCACGACGTGTTTTTCTTTCGACCCGTTTCGGCCAATGGCGCCGGTGTCGATCCCGCCGTGGCCCGGATCGAGCATGACCAGACGCTTTGCGCCGGCTTTTTTGGTTTTCGGTTTGCTGTGTCCGTTACTGGTTTTAAGCGTGCTCTCGTCTTTTGCCTGAGCCTGCTTTGCGATGCCCGTTAACGTTAAGGCCGCCAGCCCCGCTTTGAGAACCTGACGACGCGATGTGAGTGCTTTTAATGGTTTGAATGTGCTCATGCGGCCTGAATACTAAAAAAAGGGGTCCTGGTGTTATATCGTATCGCGTTTAGCGTTACGACAGTCCTTATTGAGAATTGTTTTACTTTTCATTTCAATACGTGACAAAGTGACATTATGCCAAATTTTGGCGAGATTTTCCCCGGTTATTGGCTAAAGGCGTGGTTCGCGCCATAATCACTGTTTTTAAACCCGAAAAGGCGGTTAATACCATGGAGATACGCGTTTTTCGCCAGGAAGATTTCGAAGAGGTGATCACCCTTTGGGAGCGCTGCGATCTGCTGCGTCCGTGGAACGATCCGGAAATGGATATCGAACGTAAGGTGAATCACGACGTCAGTCTGTTTCTGGTTGCGGAAGTCAATGGCGAGGTTGTGGGGACGGTGATGGGCGGTTATGACGGCCATCGCGGCTCGGCCTATTATCTGGGCGTCCATCCGGAATACCGTGGTCGCGGTATTGCCAATGCGCTGCTCAACCGGCTCGAGAAGAAGCTGAACGCCCGCGGCTGTCCGAAAATCCAGATCATGGTGCGGGAAGATAACGACGTGGTGCTGGGCATGTATGAACGTCTGGGCTACGAGCACGCGGATGTCCTGACGCTGGGTAAGCGCCTGATCGAAGATGAAGAGTACTGAGTTCCACCCTGGCGACTATGATGTTCACGGTCGTCTGCGTCTGCCTTTTTTGTTCTGGTGCGTTCTGCTGTTGCAGGCCCGCACCTGGGTGCTGTTCGTGATGGCTGGCGCGTCGCGCGGGCAGGGCGATACGCTACTGAATCTCTTTTATCCCGATCACGATGCGTTCTGGCTGGGGTTACTGCCCGGTGTACCGGCGGTGCTGGCGTTCCTGTGCAGCGGTCGGCGGCAGTTCCTCCCGCGCTTCTGGCGCGCGCTTCGCTGGCTGTTGATTCTGGCGCAGGTTGTGCTTCTGGCCTGGCAACCCGTACTCTGGCTGTACGGCGAGCCGCTTTCCGGTATCGGGATTGCGCTGGTGGTGGCGGATATTGTCGCGCTGCTGTGGCTGGTCACGAATCCCCGTTTACGCGCCTGTTTTACGCAAGAGTCAGATTAAAACGGCACTTTTTGCCGATACTGCACTCCAACAAGCGTTGATTTACTACGTAAGGACGTCTCAATGAAATCGCTGCGTTTACTTTTATGCGCTCTCCCGCTGGCGTTAACCGGCTGTTCCACGCTCTCATCCATCAACTGGTCTGCGGCCTATCCGTGGAACTGGTTTGGCTCTTCAACGGAAGTGACCGAGCAGGGCGTGGGCAAAATTACCGCCGCGACGGCGCTGGATCAGAATGCTATTCAGGA
>OKPJ01000395.1_pt1 | contig 11603 bp, 13 predicted proteins | sample 1612811 | NCBI WGS metagenome assembly OKPJ01 (sample SAMN04436818, study PRJEB24849) | human gut metagenome | biome: human gut; feature: NICU; material: stool | host: Homo sapiens | place: USA: Saint Louis, MO | collected 2011-05-19 | reverse complement strand
TCAACGTACAGCAGAGAGACAGTACAACGAAAGTTACAATCGTGCAGATAATGGATGACCATTACGTGCCGTGCTGGGCACATAAGAAAAGGCGGCGCGTAGCGCTTCCGCAGGGTGTAATCCCTTCGCAGGGAGGATAAAGCCTTAGCACGTTCTCTTATCAGGTGATCGTTATACTCCGGTGATCGAAACCGTGGCAGAGCCGGATTCTTTCCCGATCCGGTTAGTCTTCCCAACATTACGCCTGTTTATTCTCTGCAACGTCATCTCGACGTGTAGCATCATTGAGCGCCTCACGAAGCGCGGAACGTATCGCTAAGGGTTCAAGTGATGTGTTTAGAGAGTCCGGCAACTCTTTTAGCTTCAAGGGATGGCATAATTTCTAATGCTGTTCGGGCTTGAGCCTGGTAACTACCCGCCAGTACGTTGTACAATACTTGAGCCGATACAACGCAAAGGCGTTTACCAGTGCTAACAGACGTTAGAACAGAAGTTACAAACCGTTAGATAAACATGCTAAAGAATGCTGTTTTTACGGGATTTTCTGTTGATGGTGCCGATAATAGGAGTCGAACCTACGACCTTCGCATTACGAATTAGTAGAATCACATTTAACTAGCTGTTTTGCATACACATTGCCGCATTCACATCAGGCAACTCAATGGCACATGATGTAAGAAAGAGGAAGGCGATTTACCATGTATGACACAAATCTGGCACATCGCCAAAATGAGATTAAGCCGCTGGTGACGTAGGCCAGGTGATATCCGGCGCTTTCGACGTGTCCACCGCTTGCACTGCTTTGATGTAGTTCATCCAGGCTATCAGGCTAGCTTTATCTTCATCGCTGATAATGCCTAACTGCAACTCTGTCTGCCAAAGGCTAATCGTCGCCTGAGCATTAGTTATTAAAGATGCCTTTTTTTGCTTGGCATCAGCTACATCTGCAGCCTGCTGCGCTTCCGCATCGGTTACCCATTTTTTACCATTCCATTTCTGATAAGGTCCGGAAGGTGGAATGCCGGTATAACCGGCATTGATACGGCCGATATAATCGACAGTAGAAGCTTTAGCGTCAGTGATTGAATAGACAGTTTCGCCCCGATGATCTTCCTCCTGAGTCCACTCTCCATCTGTAAATACAGCAACCTTGCCGCTCACTTCTTCACCTGGGTCTTTGTCAGTCGAATACCCTGGCATACTTACACCGAGGTTAATGTATTCATCAGACCACCCCGAATATTCCCCCGTCTCGGGGTCGTAATAAAAACAACGAATGTCGCCCGGTTCTGTTGCCAGACCGTCTTTATCAAAAACAGGTTTCATTATTTAGCCCTTACGAGGAAGTTAAATGCTACGTTACGTGGACGGTTTTCTGCTGCTGTACGGTTAACCCTGGAAGTATCTAAATAGACATTCTTTTGGTTAAAGTCGCTTACTGGGCCCGCAGTTAAACCGGTTGGCGTCAGTTGCGTCATTTGAAACGCGCCGGTTGCTGAAGCGTTAACTCCCATAGTCAAATCAACAAAACTACCAGTGACTGCCTGTTGGGCGTCACTCTGGGCACTTAAAAGCGCTCTGCCGCTGTCAACACCACGACCGTCATCCCAGACCCGAATAAATTCACCACGCACATCAGGCAGTGTCAGGCTGGGGTTTACCAGAGCAAGCTTGGGATAAGCAGATGCAGAGAAAGTTGAGCCATTATATTTCAGGAAAACCATGCCAGACCATTCTGGCATAACTGTGTTTGGCATCGCTGAAGAAGGCCAGAAGAACGGCATCCCGATTGCAGGAGCGCCAGACCCAAGACCAAGATTAATAACCGCCTGTGCCGCATTACTTGCCCCTGTTCCACCGCGTGTTAAAGGAAGTGCTACGGTGTTTCCCTGGCTATCCTGCACTCCCCACTCTCCGTTATTTGCAATCACAATGCGCAGTTTCGTATCAGGAGAGAGGACGCTGGTAAATGAAGCAGGATTCGTAGATGGCGATGAGACAAAAGCCTGCAAACTGAGGTAACTAATAAGTGAGGCCAGGTCAGTCTGCCCGATAATATCGCGCCCTACTGAAGTAAGAGCCGTCAATGCCGCAGTATCTGTCCCGGTAAAATAGGGAAGTTTGTTTGCTGCTGTAGCGAGGCCGGCCAGCGCTGTAAGTGTGGCGTCTAGCGCCTGAAAATCCTTACCAAACGCGGTGGTCATCTTAGTGATGAATCCGTTCAAATCCGCATCATCAAGCACATCCTGCCCACTTTTGTTGGCGGTGTACTGCGCCAGCGCTGCCGCGATAAAGCTGGCCTGCCGAATTGCTTTATTTACTTCTGCGCTGGCTGCCTTACCTGCTGTGAAACCAGAAAGCAGAGCCGGAAGCGCTTCCCAGTCAGCCTGGGCAATCACGTTAGCATTTGCTGCTGTCGCGAAAGATTTAAAGTCATTTTTAGCCATTACAGTAATTTCCCCCATGCGCCATCATCTAATCCGGCGATATATTCGTTGTCCATGTCGAAACCAAAGAATTTAGTACCTTCTGACGGTGTTTCTACCGAAGGCGTTTCAATGTCACCGGCCCATACGCCAGCTGCTTTAATGGTGAGATAGCCCTGCTTGATAGCGGCGATCAGTTCAAGAGACACCTCAGAAATATCTGTCTCGGGAAATACCCACACCGAGATCGTCATGTCCTGGTTGTCGACAATTTGCATCTTGAGGCCAGAACCTGCAGTTGCAGCGTCAAGGATGGGGGGCAGCGAATCATTGCGACCGTCCCAGTTATTGATCGCGATTTTTGCCTTAAGAACGATGCGATAGGTTGTATCGCTCAGCGTGGTATATCCTGCATCTGGATCATACGGGCCTTGCCATACGCCCTGGTCATATCCGAGCCCGTCAGTGTCCCAGCTGAAATAAACGCCGCTTATCGGCTGGCTGACGATGCGACTGCGGCCAATCCAGAGGCCGAGCGTATCGAGCTGGACGCCGACAGCGGTATCAATATCGAATGCGCTTACCAGCCCCCGGGTGGCACCAGTGATATCAATCAGTGGCCGCGTGCTCAGGTCGACGTGATCAAAAAAATTCGGCTTCGTGGCGTGATAGTTGGTGATTAAGTCCGTGTACTTGCTCATGACGTCACCGTTAGAACAATGTTTTCGGATTTACACGACGCGGATTCGTTATAGGCGATGATGATGTTTGCCGCCGCTACGCTACCGGCTGATTTTCCAATCAGCAGCTCCTGTATGTCGTAGTAGCGCGCGTTGCCACCACTCACCACACCGAGGTTAGCCGGAGAATAAATCCTGCTCAGCAGCACATCGTCACCGATCGTCAGCCCGTTGATATAATCCGCGACGGCCTGCTGAATCTGTACGCCAATTTGCGACGTATAGCCCGTAAAGGCTTTCAGTGTGATATGCCCGAAAATCGGGACATCAGTCGAGCGCGAAAAACTGATCACATGTGGATTGCCGTAAGTGTCCGGTACCGTGACAGAGGTCGTCCCGTAGGTCGCCGTTCCCTGCCCTTTGTTCCCCCGGATTGTCTGGGCTATCTCGGTAACATCACCTCCATCAACGATGGCGGAAATGGAATGAGGCGGCAGCCCGTTGCTGTCGGTTGTGCCAGTATCATTCTCGTAGAGCTTGTGACGTGTCACGCCTGCAACGTTGGCGATCGCACCGTCGACACCTTCAAACGGTGTGAGTGACGGCAGAGCGACGCTTTGCCCCTGCCTGATGCGCAGTTCTGCATCGGTTTCAGCCGGTGCGCCTACGATGGCCGCCGCCGGGTTGGTTACTGAAGCCCAGCCACGGGTCGGCGTGTTGATAGTGGTAATCGTCCCGGCCAGCGCCGCAACCGAACCGCTATTCGCACATGTGGCCGTCACCAGCACAGTACCATCAACGCCGATCGCTACACTCGCGGGAAAATTCCAGATAATGCCGTTTTTATCCCGTGCAGAGCCATTCGTGATAGTCGTGCCCGCCGTACCGGTTAACAGAAGGTCAGCAGTAGAGTTTGTTGCTACTTTTCGCGTGATCCCGTTAATTTTCACATTGCTGCTAAGCGCTGCGGCCTGCGCTGTCATCGGTGAAAACGAGTTGTAAATCTCGATAGCGGTGTTGTTAGCGTCATGCACGGCAAGAGCCACCAGCGCGACCATCTGCCCGTCTTTGCTGTCTGGATCGAGATAAGCGTCTTCGCCATAAATCTGCCGGAAGTACTCAGTGAGTTTTTCAAGGATTGTCTGATAATCTGGCGCGACGATCCCCTGGTCCGTTACCGTTGCCGATAACCCCAGCGTTTCGAGGTTTAAAGCCATTTATGCCTCGCTTGTGACCGTGGTTTGTCCGTAGATGGTATTGATAGAGGCCGTGAACGTTACGCGGCGCGTATTGCCGTTGTTCACAGTATCGAAAGAGAGAATGGACAGGACGCCCGGCGTCGTGCTGATGCGATCCCGTATGGCCAGGCTGTAAACTTCCGGCCTTTGCTTGCCGAGTACCGACTGGATATACGGTGTACCCTCAGTTGCATCCAGAAACCACTGCCCTTTCCACAGTTCGAAGCGCGTCTTCACGGCCTGGGCTACGCATTCCGGGCTGTTCACCAGGAAGGTGTCGTCACCCTGGCCGAAGGTGTAGTCGCCGTTTTCATCTTCACGCCGATATCGCATTAGTTCACCTTGCCTGAGTTACTGCTACCAGACTGAACGCCGCTATGCGTGTGCTGGTCGCTGATGTCTTTGCCGTTGGATTTCAGCGTGCCGAAGAACTCAATGGCGCCGGTAATTTTCGCCGCGGTGCCGCTGGCCAGACTACCGACCATGCCGCCCATCCACGTTAATAGGCCGGTTATCGTCACCTTCGCCGAGAAGGTGGCCTCCGGAGAGATCACGTCGAAACCGCCTGGCGCGACCAGCTTGATTTTCTTCGTTGTCGGGTTAATTTCGAAGTAGGTGCTGCCGTCATCACTGCGGAACTGCGCAGCTGTGGTGCTGATGCTGGTGATTTTCTTTGCCTGCGACTGCGGGCCGATGATGGCAAAGGCATCACTCAGGTCATGCTGGCGCGGGTCCACCGCCTCCTGCACGCCGCCGTTCTGCCACCAGAAATCGATGCAGCGATCGGAGAAGACCAGCAGGCACTCATCGCCCGGCTTGACCGGAAAGGTCAGCGTGCAGCCGCCGCCCCGCGGGAACACCACAGGAACGTCAGGGAGGATCGGGATAGCCTCGGAGGCGGCCTTACCGTCATCACTGACTTTCTGGCCGTAGATGGCTGGTTGTACTGTGCAGGTCACTGTACTGGGATCGAACGACTGAATAATACCGGGCATGGCAACGCGCAGGCCGGTGAAAATAGACAGCTTTTGCACGTCAAACGCCTGCTGCTCGCTGCCGTCCTGCGCACGTGGTGATACTGGCATGAGGATCTCCGGGCAATAAAAAACCCGCCGGAGCGGGTTAGCTAAATAACATGTTATTCAGGGTGCAGAGTGACAGTCATATGTGCCAAAAACTCTCGGTTGGCTCATGTTTTGCCTGATCGCTTCAACATTGAGAAAGGCCTTACCGTTGCGCTTTACCAGTTCATAGCCGTAAGCACTACCATCTGGAGCCGGAGACAAAACCATCTCAAGCTTCATATTAGAGTAGTCACCTTTCTCCTTCAGAAAGGTGACCTTTTGAGTACTGGTCACAGCACCGTTTATGGTGGTTTCACCTGATCCATTGGCATCAACTAACCATCCGCCGCACTTCAACCCAGAAGCATGGCCAGTGCTTGCACCCAGCAGTACCAAAACTCCTAACGTCCTAATGTTAACTACCACCTGGAACCCCTCTTGTGATCGCCGAGCTAGACAGTAAGTCCTTGGCCCCGCGCGCCATACACATGAGATCCATATACCATGGATTCCCCCTTGTATCGCCGGTGTAGCTTATAGACTGGACGATGTAGACGCCATCTGTAGCCACACTGGCGGGCTGCGCTATAGTGCTGCCAAGTGAAAGGTTACCATCATTGCTCGACTCTGTGATTCTTGCCTGTGATCTTTGGATCTCATCGTTCGGCAGCTGGGTGCGGTAAACGGATGCCTGGTCGAGCTGAATTAAGCCGTTCACCCTGATGTTTGGGTTAATCAGGCAGCGAACGTTGACGCCAGCGCCCATGGTCTGCTGCGGCATCCCGATCAGGCCAGTATTGCTGTTCAGCACAATAGCCTCGTGCAGATATTTATCCTCAGGAACCATCTGCGCCTGGCCGTCAACAAATTGCCAGTTGGCGTTGCACTGCGCCGCGAGGTTGCTCATGTAATCGCGGGTCATGCCGTAGAACACCCGGCCCCGGGGCATCACGCGATCCGGGAATTCTCCGGTAACGCCCTGGGTAATGCCGAACGGAGAGAAATCACGCATCAGCACCGTGTGAACATCGGACAGCTTATACCCGGCAGACAGGCTTCCGGAGGAAACGGCCTCGTTAAACGCCTGGTGCCCATCGATGGACTGAATCAGGGTGAAAATGTCGGTGGGGTTATCTCGCCCGGTGATCGTGAAGCGTATCTCACCGTTGAAAATCTCCCCGAAGTTCTGGCCTCGCGTCTGCCCGGCCTGATCTGGAGACACATCCGTTACCTGTCCGACCTGGCTTTCCGATACCGGCGGCGCCAGCCCGTCATATCCGGCAATAATGGTGATCCGCGAGAACTCAGAGCCCGTAATGCGGCTCATGGTGTCGCGGTTGAGATTGTAAATCTTCAGTGTTGCGACACGCGGCCACATGGAGTTGAACCAGTCGATCGTGAACGTCACCTTGAAATCAGAAAGTGATATTCCCTTGCCAGCATCGTCGAGCAGCCTCAATTCAAAGTGACGCATCCAGTTAATCGTCATGAGGTCACCTGCGCAAAATAGAGGTGGGAAGAAGATCCCAGGTTGGTTTTTGTAGGGTATTCCGGCGCGCCATTATCAACCAGAACAGCCAGCACGCCGCTGATCCCCAGCTCAGGATATTGCTTTATCAGGTCGACTTCAGTTACCAGCGGCACACCAAGTAATACTGGCTGCCCGCCAGAGTCCATAACGTCCATTATCCAGCCTGCTTCATCACGCCACAGCACACGCAATGTATACGTCACCGTACCTAACTGGATGCGAAATTGCTGATTATCAGCGGTAAGAGGGATTTCAGTTACGTTCATCTGATCCTCAGCGCATTTCCAAACCCGGTACCTTTCAGTCCGTTTAAAAAACCGGACGAAGAGAGGAGCGACTCGTTAACAGGGGTGGGTGATTTATTGCCACGGCTCTGGATTGCTGCTGTGCTAACCCCCTCCGACATACTGGATTTGTCAGCAACGGAGATTTGCTGGGTCTGGGTGATGAGAGCTTCACGCAGCGTGAGAACACATGACAGTACATTTTCCGTGGCCTTCTCAGTTGTCACCTCAATGGCGCGGAGGAGCATATTGCTGTATGTGCGTTTACCGGTGACCACGTCAAACGGAACCCTGGAGGTTTGCAGTTCCAGCAGCTGCTGGTAAACCTCCTTTGGGCTAAGGCCAATACCCAGCCCGATTCCAGAGACATCCAGGAAGTCGAGAATAGAGCCGCCACCAGCGAACCCACACTCAATTGTGACTTCGCTGGCTCGTTTATAAGCATGATCGTTAATTGGGGCGCCCGTTTCTACGGGATGCTCAGTAATTTCCAGCGTATCAACGTGCTTTTCGGATACCACGACATCAGGCACAAAGATGCCAATCTTCCTCGATTGCAGCCGGAAGATAGCCGACAGAACATCCATCAGTAGATCCTCGGTTGAAGTTGTTGGGTCAGGCGGGAGTTAACGCCAGACTGCCGATCGGCAACCTCACGGCCTGTAGACGCCGGGTCGTTTGCTCCATAGATATTGATGGTAGTTGCCTGGCTCAGTTGCGGGCCGCCACCGGGCATGTTGCTCATGACTTTCGGAATGTAGTTTCGCGTTTCCTGCGGCATTAAATCCATGCCGTAGCGCTGAACATTGCCGATCCCCCAGTTGTAAGACGCCAGCGCTTTGCTCAGGTCGCCGCCATTACGCGTCAGCAACTGGCTGAGATATTTTGCAGCCGCTTCTGCTGATTTCATCGGGTCAAAGACGTCATTTCCACGCAGGCCCATGTCACGCGCCGTGCCGTCCATAAACTGAAACAGCCCTTTTGCGCCAGCACCTGATGTCGCGAACTGGTTGCCGCCCGATTCAGTGATCGCAACGCTCTTCAGCAGACCTTCTGGCAGCCGATAAAGCGACTCCAGCTGGTTGAACACCGGCTGCATCCAGTCGAGCAGCACTTTACCCTGGGCGCTGGCCTGCGGGCGCTTTACCTCCGGCAATGGTGAATTCTCGCTAATTGCTGGCGTAATGGTTGCTGCCCCCGCAGGCGGGAGGATGCCGTCAGCAATTTGCTTGATGCCATCCGCGATTTTACCCAGCACCCCGGAACTCCGCCCGTAGTAGTCTGCCGCTTCTTTTCGCGATCTCTCCTGGGTACCGTTCAGCTCATCAATCTGCGGATCGCGCTCATTTCTGCTCTCACTCTTTGGCCTGCTGTCGCCGAAAAGCCAACCATTCACGGTCTTGCCGATGCTTCTTGGATCAAACCCAATATTATCTTTAACCCACTCAGCGGTGTTGTTGGCACTGTCAGAAACGGCAGGTAGAGCGTCGGGATTATCTCGGCCCTGCCCCAGTAGATTTTTACCGATTCCCACGGCGTCTGACCAGCGTCCCTCATTGAGGGCGTTTATCAGATCGCCAATCATCTGGATCATCTTGCCGAACTCACCAAACTGCTTGGTGAGGTTGTCGATGTCACCTTTGAGGGACCAGTTTTTCAGGTCGATGTTGAGAAGTTTGGCGATCTCAGCGCCAATCTCGGCTACGGAATCCCGGAGCTTGCTGAGCGACTTAATGGCTGCATTAATTTCAGGCTCCCACTTTTCCCAGGCGATCAGGCTTTTACCGCCCTCCTTCCAGGTCTGGTAGTCCTCAATCAACGCCAGAATCGCCGTTCCGAGAGCGAGAATGATGCCTATTGGGGACTTAAGGAACTCTGTATTAAGCACGCGCCACGCCGAGACCAGCGCAGCAAACAGACCGATCAGTTGCTGAACCTGAGGGGGAAGTCTTTTGAACCACTCGATGAGCGTTTCAATAGCCTGAGTTATACGCCACGCGACACGCCCTATGGCGTCGGCGGCCACCAAAATCCCTTTAACAACCTTGGTGACAACACCCTCAATTTTGGGCCAGTTATCCAGCATGCGTCTGCTGAGATTGTCCAGGGTACCACTCAGGCCGCCAGCCAGGTTAGAGCCAACCTTATCGCGCAGGATCCCCAGCAGCGAAACGAAGCCCCGCATGGAGGTCATGAACTTATTCGACTGCAATGCCGCCTTATCAGCATTAAACCCTGTCTTCTGCATCATCGACTGATATTCAGCCGAGAACCCAGAAAGACCACGGCGCATCGCCATCAGGGTATTTTCGTCGATACCCAGCATCTGCGCATACTGATTGGCGCGGTACTGCGGCATACTGCTGAGGCGCTGGCCGACGCCGGTAAAGATCGCCGACATGTCACGCATCTTCCCGGAGGCATCCCGTGTCTGCACACCCAGGCGGTTCAGGAAACCTTCAGCACCCGGATTATTGCGCATGAATCGCGCCAGGCTCTCCAGCGAATTCTGGGCGGCCTCAGCGCTCGAGCCGGTTTGCGACGCGGCGTACCCTAGCGACTTAATGCCGTTGACCGTCGCCCCGGTGCGCTGTGAGGCCCAGTACAGTTTGTCCAGGCCGTTGGCGATCGAGGTGGTAAAGCCCACCACCGCCAGCGCCGTGGATTCCACCACTGCCCCCAACTTAACGACGTTCGCCGCTACGCCCTTGAGCGTGGCTTCAAACTTCGCCTGCCCCGCGCCGTCGATATCGAATCCCAGAGAGACCAGGTAATCACGGATAGTATCAGCCATTGTTCTCGGCTCTCCATTTGGCTATGCGCGCGTCGTTATCGTCACGCATATCGAGATAATCGTTAAGCAGCGCGATGCGGCACAGGTCCACTGCGCCGCTGTCGAGGTCTTTCTGATCGAGGTTGAAGGCGAGCGCCGGGCGCAGGATGTATTCCTCTCCGCCCGGCAGGGTGTTGAACGTTATGCCGCTGGTTGGGTGGCTGTCCCGCTGGTAGGGAGTTCTTGCAAAAAATTTCCCAGAGAATCCGCGACCACCCGCGCCACCAGTTGCAGCATCACAAACAGGTCAATGTCGTCGAATGCCATACTGCCCTGCTGGCACACCTGCACCCATCCTTTGCCATGTTGACGCGCTACCACCTGTAGACAGGGAAACAGGATCGCATCAACATCAGCATCGCTAAGGCCTGAAACGGCATCAGCAATCTTCGGGAGAATGCTTTCCAGCGCCCCTTCGGTGTCTTTTGCATTAACTTTCGCCTGGACGGTGCGGAAGTCAGATACCAGGCCCGCCAGAACCGGCAGGAGCTTTCGGGAGACCTTAAGCTGCTCGAACACGCTCAGTTTGCCGATACGGTACTGCTGATCCTTGATGGTGATTTCCATGGATTAAAACTCCCCGAGTAACTGGTCGATTTTGCCCGCATCAAAGACCCAGGCCACGGTGCCGCCCTCTTTGGCGTTGGCGTGGTCTGGCTGCTTCTGGAATGCGCAGGCGCGGGCGGTGGTGATATCACCGGAAACGCTGTTGCGGATTACGAAAACGTTGTTGCCCCACAGAGCTGACGACTGGCTCTGCGCGTTGTACGCTAGCGAAAGCTTTTTGTTTACCGGCGACGTCTTCAGAAGGGTCACTGTGATGGTTCCGCTCTTCCCGGCGTGCAGGCTGTGCATCACCTCGCCGTCAGCACCGATCGTCATGGTGTTTTTGTTTTCGGTCATGGTGACCGTAATGCCTTCTTCCGAGTTGGCAGAGCCGTAACCGAGGTCAATTACCCCGGTCGGCCCGGTCATGGACGCGGAGACATCGATAAAGCTATATGTTGACATTTATCGCTCCTTAGCGAACCACATCGATGAGGACATCGGCGAAATGAACCGCGCCAGCCAGTTTTGTCGCAACCTGAATCACCGGCGCCTTACGCGCTTCACGATCTGCCTGCGCCTGAGTGCTGAGCGGGTTAGCGAATACGTAATAGCCTTTGGTCAGTGTGTCGCCAGGCTGCACCTGACCAACGGCACCGCCATTCCAAATGCCCGGAGCCACCAGACCGTTATTCACGGCCTGATCCATCGACTGCTCGACGTTAGTCAGCAACCGCGTCACGCCCGCCTCGGTCTGAGGGATCTTGGTGGTTGAGGTATACAGCAGATTCCAGAGGTTGTTCTGAACGTAGTTTTGTAGCCAGTCGAGACCGTGACGCTCGTCGAAGAAGTCGCCGTTCGACATCACGCCTTCCTGGATGATGGCGGTGTCGTTGGCGTAACGCACGAACACGTTGCAGTTCTTGGCCTTCAGTGTGTCGGCCTGCTGCGCGGTGATTGTTTCGGCGGTAATCCCCGGCTCCTGTTTGAACTTCAGGGGG
>OKPJ01000383.1_pt1 | contig 12070 bp, 10 predicted proteins | sample 1612811 | NCBI WGS metagenome assembly OKPJ01 (sample SAMN04436818, study PRJEB24849) | human gut metagenome | biome: human gut; feature: NICU; material: stool | host: Homo sapiens | place: USA: Saint Louis, MO | collected 2011-05-19 | reverse complement strand
AGTATTAGCTGTAGATGCATTTACTATGCAAGGATCATGGATATCTAAGAGTGGTTATTATTTGCATGTAGACACTCATCATTTAGGCAAAGCAAATTATACTATTAAAGATATAAATCATATAGACGGGAAAACTTATATCAGAGTTTCTTTGTTTGGTGGGAGATATATTGATCAAATTACTATAGCAGATGATAATCCTAATTATATGATTATTGAGAATGAATCTACTCATACTTTTGCAGAGTATTCTAGAATATAATAATGTAAAATTTATTTGAATGAATCAAGGTGGGGAAATTAAAATGAGAAAGTTTTTATTAATGTTACTAGCTATCTGCATAACAACTTTTAGTTGTCAGGCAAGAACATCTGAGCTAGTTGGTAAAGGGGAGGGATATGGTCCTTACAATGGTTGGGTTGTTGCAGATATGTCTATGAATGATGGTGTTGTATCTGAAGTTGCAGCATATTCTATGCACACATTTAAGGATTATGGGTTAGTCCCTGTGGCCTATTGTTCATCTGGAGGAAGTCATTTAGGTACTTACTATCTGTTTTATGTAAATCCATATCATGATACATTAATTATTGGGAGAGAAGCTGGTGTAGCTTCTCATGTTAATCCGTTTGTTGCAGAATCTAAACCATTTGATAAAACGGGTGAGTTTATTCGCTATACAGATATGCAATCTAATCAGGATCTATATAGAAAGATAATTGATGTAGCTAAGACTGAATTTAGTAAATATCAACAAATGACGAAATAAAATTGCATTTTAAAAAATTACAAAAATATAATTGCTTTTATATAAATTACACTGTATACTTAAGTTAAAAGTTATACAGTGTAATTTTTTTACATGCAAAAATAAAAATAAAATGAAAATTATCTTTAAGGAAGAGGTGATCTAGTGTATATTAAAGATATATTTCATAGTAATACAGGAGTATCACAATATCGACTAGAGGAAAGTACTAGTAAAAATGCAGTGTTGTATACAATGTATGGACAGAACGAATTATATGAAGACTTAACGGGTGTACCTGGACCTATGAGTGATAGGAAGCAGATTCGTACAGAGTATAAAGGTTCTACTCTTAAAGCCGGCGATTTAATATTTAGTACAATATCTGGCATGGCTACAATTGTTACTACAGATCATGAAGGATACCTTTTCACTCAAAACTATGTTCGAATGGAACCTTTAAATACGCCAATAGATAAAAAGTTTATGGCTTATTTGATTAATGAGAATCCTAAAATAAAAAAGCAGTTCAAACAAAACTTACAGGGAAGTCAGGTTGTACGATATAGTCTTAGCTTATTAAAAGAAATACAGTTACCAAAACTACCATCAATTGAAATGCAACGTATTATGGGGGATATTTATTTTAAACAATTACGACTAAGAGCATTAAAGCAGCGGGTGGCAGATAACACATATCGTCAAGCAATTATTACGTTACAGGGAGTAAACTAATATGACAGAGCTAGAATTTGAAAATAAATTAATTGAGCAATTATCAACTGGGATTGTGACTAACGCAGCTAACTCTAATCAAATAGGTGATACGATTGATGCTTATGGTAATATGAAAGTTTATAAAAGTAAACTTTGGAAATATGAACCAACCATAAAAACAACAGAGGCTCTTTGGGAGAATTTCCGCAAGATTTTATATCAATTGAATCAAAATCAATTGACACAACCATTAAGTGATACGGAATTTAAACAAGTTCAAAAGGTAATTAATGAACTGTATACGCCATATCAAGCAGGACAATTCCTATATGGTATTAATGGCGTATCCCAAGTAGAGATCGATCTAGATGATGGTCGTCATGTATTTTTAACCGTATTTGATCAAAAACAAATCGGGGCAGGTAATACTGTTTATCAAGTAGTTAGCCAAGTTAAGAGAGAACCACAAATTGCAGGTCGCCCAGAACGTCGTTTTGATACAACACTACTCATTAATGGTTTGCCAATTATTCAAATTGAAGAAAAATCTGTAAAACATTCTGTAGATGAAGCATTAAATCAAATGCATCAATATATTCAGGAAAAACAGTACAGTGATATTTTCTCAACCGTTCAAATTCTAGTCGCAATGACTCCAAATCGCATTAAATATATGGCGAATACAACGGCCGATTTGTTTAATAAAGACTTTGCTTTTGAGTGGCAAAATCCTAATGATAATAAGGTTGTTCGCAATTGGACTACCTTTGCAGATATGTTTCTTAGCATACCAATGGCACATCAAATGTCTACATTGTTTACTATTCTTGATGGTACTAAGAATAAACAAATGCTTAAGGTTATGCGCCCTTACCAAGTATATGCCACAAAAGCAGTTTTAAATGAATTAAAACGCGCTGATTTCGATTTACCAATTAATAAGTTAGGTTATGTTTGGCATACAACAGGATCTGGTAAAACGATTACTAGTTTCAAAACTGCATGGTTGGCGAGTCGTATGCCAAATGTAGATAAGGTAGTATTCGTAGTTGACCGTATAGCGTTAACGAAACAAACTGAAGCAAATTATAAGGCCTATGACCCTGAAGGTTCTATTGATATTGATGGTAAACAATTTGATACCGTTGGTGGAACAGAAAATACTTCAGCGTTAAAGAAAAAATTAAATGAAAAAGGGTATGGCATCATTGTTACTTCTGTACAAAAACTAAATACTCTCATTAATCGTAAAGACTTTGTGGTACCTAAGAAAAACTTTGTGTTTATTGTCGATGAGGCACATAGGTCTACCGGTGGTGAAAGCTTTGAAGATTTACAAAAAGTATTTAAAGGTGCTGCTTGGGTTGGCTATACAGGAACCCCTATGTTTGATAAGGTGGTTGGCAAAAAAGGTACTAAAACACATGAAGTTTTTGGTAAGTTGTTACATGCATATACCATTCGAGAAGCTATTGCAGATAAAAATGTATTAGGTTTCAAGGTAGATTTCGAAACTACAATTGCAGAAGACAAAATGAAACTAGAATACTTACCAAAGTTCTATAAAGAGAAATATCCTAATTGGAATGAGTTCGATATTGAACGAAAGATCGCTAACCTTACTGATGATGATATGGATGATATGATAGAACCAAGTTTCTATGATAATAATCTTGATCACGTAAAATTGGTTGTAGAAGACATCTTTAAAAATTGGAGAAATCGTTCTAATGATGGTGCTTATAACGCAATGCTTACTACACATGTAGGTGGTAATAGAGCAAGCACACCAATGGCCTTAATGTACTTTGATGAATTTGAACGAGTGAATCAAGAACGTGAGGAGCAAGGGTTACCTACATTAAAAGTAGGTATAACTTTCAGCATGAGTACCAATAATAGTGATAACCAATTAACTACCAATAATGGTCTATTACGTGCCATGAAACATTATAATAAAATGTTTGGTACTAGTTTTGGACTAGATGATGTATCTGGTTATACTCAAGATTTAACAACTCGTTTAAATCGTACCGCACAAGATGGACAATATTTAGATCTTGTTATCGTTGTAGATCAACTTTTGACTGGTTTTGATGCACCGCAGCTAAATACACTTTACGTAGATCGTACATTGAAGGATGCAATGCTAATTCAGGCGTATTCTAGAACAAATCGTATTGCCGATAATCAAGGAAAACCGTGGGGCCGTATAGTCAATTACAGATGGCCAGCTAAAAACGAAGAACTCATGAACCGAGCTTTAAGTATTTATGCGAATAAACACTCTGCTGATGTACAAGATACATTAGTAGATACAAAGGCGTTAGTTGATACTGGTGTTTTAGCGAAACCTTTTAAAGAACAATTTGAAGAAGTAAAACAAGTGGTAGATCGTCTTGCAGATATGACGGATAACTTTACAGAAGTTCCTGCTAGTGAAGCTAAGCAAGAAGAAATGTTTAATCTTATGCGTACATATAGTGCTGGAATGTCGAAGCTAAAACAATATGATCCAGATGTTGTTAATGGAGAAGACATCGGTTTTGACTATGATAATCCAGATGAACTTGTTACCTTGCTAGGGATGACACCTGAACAAGAAGAAATGTTAACCACATCTCTGTATAACGATTTGAAAGAGCGTATTGCTGAAAATCATGATGTACCGGTTGCTCAAATTGAACTACGCATGATACATGTAAAACAAATTAGTGTTAACTATGACTATCTCACTGAATTGATAGAAGCATTAATGAATGCTGTTCATGAAAAACGTATGGATGCAGCTGCAGATTATCGTGAAAAAATTAATGACTTTGCAATGGCTTTAGATGATCGCCAATATGCAAAACAAATTAATAATGCGGCTGATGCAATTTATAAAGGTACGTATCCTCCAGAAGGAAAGACTATTCAATATCCTGTAAAGTTAACTAGTTTGGAAGTCATTGAAGATGTAAATACTATGATTATGAAAGATGATATTTTTGATTTCCGCTTAAAATGGGGAATCATTGATGTTATCAGTAATGACGAAATATTAGATCTATTTTCTCGACATACGGCTGGCAAACAGGATTTGGATAGTACTGGTAGAATTAGTAAATTAAAGAAAGATGCACGTGCGGAATACCAAGCAAAAGCACAAGATACGGATATTGTAAGTCTTAATAAAATCAAATATGGTAATGAACTTGTAGCAGCTTTATATAAATTTGCAGATTTTTATGTTAATGAAAGGTAGTGTTGTTGTGATAAAAGGAAAGGGAGGTTATGATGAGTAAAGAAAAACGGAGAGTACCTAAATTACGATTTCCTGGATTTACTGAAGATTGGGAACAGTGTAAATTAAGTGATCTAACTCAGTTAATAACTAAAGGAACAACACCTAAAGTTAAGAATATACAAAATGGTGTCAATTTTATTAAAGTAGAAAATATATCTGATGATGGTGTTATATCAATTAATTCATATGTATCAGAAGAAGAACATATGAACTTTTTAAGTCGATCGATTTTATCTAATAATGATATATTATTTTCTATTGCAGGAACCTTAGGACGTACTGCTATTGTTAAATCGCATCTATTACCAGCAAATACAAATCAAGCATTAGCGATAATTCGATTAAATAAATCTGTAGATGTAGTATATATTAATACATTTTTGAAATCGAATGCTATTAAAACATATATTAGAAAAAATCCAACTGTTGGTGCACAACCTAACTTATCCTTAGGTCAGGTTTCAGATTTAGAAATAAATATACCAAGCTATAATGAACAGAAGAAAATAAGTAATTTATTTTCTAAATTTGATTTGATGATTACCCTTCATCAGCGTAAGTTAGATAATCTTAAATTAAAGAAAAAAGCGTTACTTCAGAAACTTTTTCCGAAAAATGGAGAACGTTATCCTGAACTTCGTTTTCCGGGATTTACTGATGCTTGGGAACAGCGTAAGGCCGATTATATTTTCAAATCTGTAACAGAAAAAGGTTATCCTGAGTTGCCAGTACTATCAGCATCCCAAGAATTAGGTATGGTATATAGAGATCAAAATGGTATTGATATACAACACGATAAAAAGAATGAGTCATCATATAAAAGAGTGTCACCAGGTCAATTCGTTATTCATTTACGGTCATTTCAAGGTGGATTTGCTTATAGTGAGGTAGAAGGTATAACATCACCAGCATATACAGTAATGAGTTTTAAAAATTCAAGCGAACAATATGGCTTATTTTGGAAGTATGTATTCAAAAGTGAGACATTTATTAAACGATTAGAAACTATTACATATGGCATTCGTGATGGTAGAAGTATTAGTTTCTCTGACTTTAAGTCTTTAATGTTACAGTACCCTTCCTTTTCAGAACAAGAATTGATAGGAGATTTAATAGCAGTAATTGAAAGAGGTATTACCCTTCATCAGCGTAAGTTAGATCACTTACAATTACAGAAAAAAGCATTACTTCAACAGATGTTTGTATAAATAAAGGAGATTTTGTATGGCAGAATCAAAAGCACAGAATATTTCAAGCCAATTATGGGCGATTGCTAACGACTTGCGTGGCACAATGGATGCAAGTTCTTTTAAAGATTACATTCTTCCATTTTTATTTTATAAATATCTTTCTATTCATCAAGAAGAATATTTAGTTAATAATGATTTAGTTGATATTTCAGATGGGAAATCTGTTAATGAGGCATATAGGGAACTTGTCGAAGACGCAGGTTTAGAGGCTTGTTTAATTGATATTGCTGGTACACTAGGTTATGCCATTAATCCTGAGGATACATGGGCTTCTTTAACTGAAAGTATTCATAATGGTTCTGTTATTCCTAGTGATTATCAACGATTATTTGAAAACTTTAATAAGAATGCTGAAATTAATAAAGAAGCTGCAGCAGATTTTAGAGGTATTTTTAACTACATTAATCTTGGTGATTCTGGGCTTGGATCAACAACAGCAGGTAGAACGAAGACTTTAAATGCTGTAGTTACTAAAATTGATGAAATCGAGTACAAAGATGAAAATGGTAAAGATATACTTGGTGAAATCTATGAGTATTTGATTGGTAAGTTTGCAGCTAATGCTGGTAAAAAAGGTGGGGAGTTCTATACACCACATGAAGTTAGTCAAATTTTGGCTAAAATTGTTACTGACAATATAAAATCTCAATCTGATGCTTTCACAGTCTATGATCCTACAATGGGTTCTGGTTCACTACTATTGACGGTTCGTAATGAATTGCCTGATGGATCTCGTCAAGGTGCAGTTAGCTTTTACGGGCAAGAACTAAATACAGTTACCTATAACTTGGCACGTATGAATTTAATGATGCATGGTGTTACGTATAATAATATGGCACTGAATAATGCTGATACTCTTGAAAGCGATTGGCCAGATGGTCCTGACCGTGATGGTATCGATAGACCACGTTCCTTTGATGCGGTTGTTGCGAATCCTCCATATTCTGCGAAATGGGATAATAGTGAAAGTAAACTTAAAGATCCACGCTTTAGTGACTATGGTAAATTAGCACCAGCCTCTAAAGCAGATTATGCTTTCATATTACATAGCTTATATCACCTAAACAATGAAGGTACAATGGCAATCGTTTTACCTCATGGTGTTTTATTCCGTGGCGCAGCAGAAGGTAAGATTCGCCAAACTATTATAGAAAAGAATTACCTTGATGCGGTGATCGGTTTGCCTGCGAACTTGTTCTATGGCACAAGTATCCCTACAACAATTCTTGTGTTTAAGAAAAATCGTACAACACGTGATGTACTATTTATCGATGCTAGTAATGAATTCGAAAAAGGTAAAAATCAAAATAATTTAAGTGATGAAAATATTACTAAAATTATTGAAACATACCGAAATAAACAAGATGTTGATAAATATGCACATGTTGCATCTATCGAAGAGATTAAAGAGAATGACTATAATCTAAATATTCCTAGATATGTAGACACATTTGAGGCAGAAGAAGAACTTGATCTTGATGAAATCAATCGTATGATTGAACAAGATAACCAAGAAATTGCACAACTTGAAAAAGAAATAGCCGAACAATTAGCCCTATTAGGCGTCAAAATGTAAGGAAAAGAGGTAGAAAAGACTAAATAGGACTTTTCTACCTCTTTTTGTATTCTTGGGAACAGCGTAAGTTATCAGATATTTTAGTTGAACGTAATGAGCAACAAGTCGAAACAAATGAATATCCATTAATGTCATTTGTTCAAGGGCATGGTGTAATACCAAAAGGTGAAAGATATGATAGAAGCTTTTTAGTATTAGATCAATCGAAAAAATATAAAAGAACTGAGCTGGGAGATTTCATATATAGCTCTAATAATTTAGAAACAGGCTCTATAGGAATAAATAAAACGGGTAAAGCTGTAATATCACCTGTATATAGTATTTTTTACGGTGTATCTATTGGTGATAGTCAATTTATTGGGATAATGTCATTATTACCAAGATTTATTACTAAGATGATTCGATTTAGGCAAGGTGTTGTTTATGGTCAATGGAGAATTCATGAAAAAGATTTTCTTGATATTTCTATATTAATACCATCAGAAGCTGAACGTACTAAGATTACAAAATTAATTCTAAGTATTGAAGAACTTATTACCCTTCATCAGCAAGAGCCATTTCTATGTGGGAACAGCGTAAATGGTGGGGTGGAATTATGTTGACAATAGAGGAAAAATCCGAACTATTTTATATTTATTACGAAAAGTGGATACGAATTTATAAAGAAGGGGCTATTCGTAATGTAACAATGCGAAAATATGAGATAACTCTATTATGGTTAAAAAAATTAGTTCCTGAACTTAGACTTTCACAATTAAACAGAATATCATATCAACAATTATTAAATGATTATGCGGAGTTTCATGAACGACAAACAACAATGGACTTTCATCATCAGATAAAAGCAGCTATATTGGATGCGGTGGATGAAGGATTTATTGATAGGGATCCGACGCGTAAAGCCATTATAAAAGGTCGTTCACCGAGAATAAAGAAGATCAAATATCTAAATCAGTTTGAATTACATACCTTGTTAGTTAATTTGAAGTTAACATCTGAGATTAACTGGGATTGGTTGATATTGATAATAGCAAAAACTGGGATGCGATTTTCAGAAGCTTTAGCATTAACTCCAAAGGATTTTGATTTTTCACATCAATCATTAATTGTGGATAAAACATGGGATTATAAAGGGAATGGTGGATTTCTGCCAACGAAGAATCGCTCATCAGTGAGAAAAATACAGCTTGATTGGCAAACAATCATAAAGTTCTCAGAATTAATTAAAGGATTACCTGAAGATAAGCCGATATTTGTGAAAGGTCGTGTATTCAATTCGACAATAAATGGTGTATTAGAAAGATATTGTAAAAAATTAGGAATACCAGTTATATCGATACATGGGTTACGACATACACATGCTTCATTATTACTCTTTGCAGGAGTGTCGATTGCAAGTGTCGCAAGAAGACTTGGACATGCGAGTATGACTACAACACAAAAAACATATATACATATTATTCAAGAAATGGAAAATAGAGATATTGATCTAGTAATGCGGTCTATGGCTGGATTAGCATGAGATTTATTATATAGAAATGGCTTTTACTGATGAAGGGTAATAATTTTATCCAACCTTAAAAGTATCTCACCAATTTTAGTTTGTTCCTCTAAATCTTTCGGATATGAAAAATACATTTCCTTTAGTGCAGTTCCAGAGGTTAAAGCACGCGTAGTCATCGAGCTCTTTTTCTTCATTTCCGAGCGAAAATTATTAGTAAAGAATATATATGATTTAAATATATTAACCAATGGATCATACTTTTCAGCACGGCCACGTAAAACAAAGCCACTAAATACAACACGTTCCATTGGCTCCATAACTACTGCAGGAAAGCCAATTTCATCAATAGTTTCGGAGGTCCTAGTGAAGAATAAATCTCCTTCCTTAACTTTATAATTTTCTAGTTCTTTTTTATTAACACAGACTTTACCTTTTAATGTTGAGGAATATATTTGTCTATTATGAAATACATCTGTAAAATTAACAATACTATCACCGTAACCAAAATATACTTTTTCCTTATTGAGGCCATTTTTAAAAGTATAAAAATCTCCTAGCTTACGCTGTTCCCAAGTAAATTGATACTATATAAAAGAAGTTATTTGCCATGTATTTATTCCAATATTTAATATAAAATGAATACAGAATGAAAAATAAATTATATGTTTCATAGTGAGTTACATTAAAAGGAGAATTAAGTGTGAATAGCTCTGGAAAACAAGAAAAATTTATACTAACTATTACTGCAGATAGTGTAGTGTCGACAGATGAATGCTTTGATATTAATAATTTAAGTCTTGGAGATAACTATAAACCTCTTGATGTGAAGTTTCAAAAAATGAATGGAGATATTATAACTCGTAAATATAATAAAGGCGAGCGAAAGAACTCAAATCAAACAATGCCTAGACTGGCACTTCAAATTTTCGAAAAACAAATTGTTAAATTGTCGTTAGAAGAAAAAGAAACCTTCCCTATATGTAAATATAATCCTGATGGGGAATTGAGATATGGCATTTACCCTAGTGTTGAGGCTTTTAAAAAGTATAGAAATACAATTGAGTACTTAAAATATTTTTATGATGAAGATCGTATAATGGTGATTTATTGTTGGAATCTATTTTCTACTATTATATTTGTCCAAGAGTGTCTAAAACGTTTTGGTGAACCTGGAGATAAGTTTCTTCTTACTTATAGAGAAAAAGATATAAAGGAAAATGAAGATGAGACAATTGAAGCTACCATTCAAGAGGAATTAGGTAAGCCCATAAAGGAATACGGAAATGAGTATTCCCGTATGTTAATTGAATCAAAGAATATAATTTTTAGAGGTGCACCTGGGACAGGAAAATCTTATTTAGCTAAACAAATTGCGACTGATATTATTAGCGAAGGTTATTTTGATAAATATGAATCTCTTAATGATGAGCAAAAGAAACAGGTTGAATTTGTTCAGTTCCATCCAAGTTATGATTATTCAGATTTTGTTGAGGGGTTACGTCCAAAGATTAATGATGATGGAACTATGGGATTTGAATTAAAAGACGGTATTTTTAAGCGCTTTGTTTCACGTGCGAGACGAAATTATGAGAATTCTCAAAAGCCTAAAGAATTAGTAGAAAAAGAAAGTTCTGTTCAAGAATCGATGAAAAATTTCTTTGATAATATAGAGTTAGGTGTTGATGAATTTAAGACCTTAACAGGAAATAGTTTCTATATTTCAAGTGTTGATGATAGTTTCATTCATATTACTATTCCTGGAAATGATGTAGTTAATAAATTAGTATTGAGTGTTAATGAAATTAAGCAAATGTTAGAGTCTGGGCTAACATTTACTCGTGTTAAAGATATTACTAATTTTTTTAATAAACAATTTGCTTCACAAGCTTATTCATATGAATTTGTTATTCTTAAAGCCATTCAATCCAGTAAAATTCGTACTAGACAATCATTGATTGAAACAGAGCCTTTAAAAAAATATATTTTTATTATTGATGAAATAAATCGTGGTGAGATTTCCAAAATATTTGGTGAACTCTTCTATTCTATTGACCCCGGATATCGTGGTAAATCAGGTGAAATTTCTACACAATATTCTAATTTACAGATGTGTGATGAGAAATTTTATATACCGGAAAATTTATATATTATAGGGACAATGAATGATATAGATCGTTCTGTAGATAGTTTTGATTTTGCGATGCGTAGACGATTTAGATTTATAGAAATCAAAGCAGATGCTACAACAGGTATGTTAGATGGATTACGGAGCAATCGTCTTGATGATGCTGCTAATGAATTATTGCCAGAGAAAGCTATCAATAGAATGACTGCATTGAATGAAGCTATTTTAGAAGTAGAAGACTTAAATGAAAATTATCAAATTGGTGCTTCTTACTTCTTAAAGTTAAAGAATTTAACTTTTGATGAACTTTGGACGGATTGCTTACGACCTTTATTACAAGAATATGTTCAAGGGCTATATGATGAAGAAGGTATAATGAAAAAATTTGCTACTGCATATGGTTATATAGAATCATAGAAGGGGTTTAATAATGAAAATTCTTAAAGTTAAAGATAATACAACATATATAACTTCGAGATTTTCTTGTAATAAATGCATAGTTAGTAATATTTTAAACAAGTCTTTAAGTCAACTTGATGCAGAAGAACTTTTTATATATCCTGAATCAATAAAAATAGTAGAAGATTTAACTCGTGATCAGATGATATTACAAGAATTTAATGGAAAATATCGTACCGGAAATGTAATGGGATTTATTGGGCATGGAAAAGAAAGATTGATTATACAGTCACGGTTTTGTAATGATAACGAAGACTACTTCTTATCTTATTATTAGAGAGTGTGTTAAATATTCCTAATATAGTTAGTCTAGATGCAGATACGAGTAGTGATAAAAGGTTATTAGATTTCTTGTTGTTTATATTTCCAAAATATCTTGGAAGTGCAATTCGAAAAGGTCT
>OKPJ01000380.1_pt1 | contig 12161 bp, 8 predicted proteins | sample 1612811 | NCBI WGS metagenome assembly OKPJ01 (sample SAMN04436818, study PRJEB24849) | human gut metagenome | biome: human gut; feature: NICU; material: stool | host: Homo sapiens | place: USA: Saint Louis, MO | collected 2011-05-19 | reverse complement strand
GAGGAACCAGGTCCCCCAGGAGATATCAATTCCGACCGTGCTTTTTACCAGCGCCAGCGCCAGCAGGTTAGGTGCCAGAGCGGAAAGGAACATCGAGCTGGTGATACAGGCCGCGGTGATGGCTACCCACATCAGATACGAACCGATTTTGCGCGCGCTTGGGTCATTGGGTTTTGAACCGTACAGCGGCGGCAGGTTGGCGATGATCGGGTAGATGGTCCCACCGCTGCGCGCGGTGTTGGACGGGGTGAACGGTGCGAGCAGCAGGTCTGCGAAGGTAATCGCGTAGCCGAGCGTCAGGCTGCGACGGCCCAGGTACTTCACCAGAATCAGCGCCAGACGGCGGCCGAAGCGGGTTTTGTCATAGCCTGCGGCGAACATAAAGGCACCGAAAATCAGCCAGACGGTAGAGTTACCAAACCCGCTCACCGCCCATTTAAAGGAGGCGCCCGCCAGCTTGAATTTCGGATCAGCCAGCTGTTCAGGGCTGAACAGCACCCACTGGCTGCACAGGGCAATGGCGACCACGCCGGTCAGACCGATCACCGCACCCGGCAGCGGTTCGAAGATCAAACCGACGATCACGCCAACGAAGATAGCGAAATAGTGCCACGCGTAAGGAGGCAGGCCTTCCGGTACCGGAACAAACAGCAGCAGTACGGCGACGATGACGGGCAGTGCCATCATCAGCAGACGTTTTGCGTTTCCATTTGATGCCTGGTTCGCCACAGGGGGCGTTACAGCAGTTTTTGTATTCATAGTTTCACGTCTTAAGTTGTCAAAGATTCGGTCGTACTGAAAAACAAAATCACTTTCTTAAGTTTCTTTGCTTTTTTTAGTTATTAAAGGTGCGATTTTGTATTTTCGGTAATAGTAATTTAACGCTTTTGTGGAGGCGCTAAATTAAAAATTGATGATGTTTTTATATTGCGCTTTTGGATGCCATAACTATTGATCGCGATCAAAAAAATAGAATTGCAGCGTTATTTTTATGCTTTTATTAATAACCACTCTGGCGTATGTGGGTATTCCCTTTTTTATTGGTTTATTTTATCATTTTTGTAACATTTTTATTTTCTTTTTCTTTGTATGTGTTTGTTTTATTTAATTTTTTTAGTGATCTGGAAAAGTGGTTTTACCAATCATTATTTAACGAATTTTAAATTATTGTGAATGGCTAAATGACATTCGCTAACACCAATGTGTTAATTGTGTTATTGCAGGGATTAAATAGTTTTTTAACTAACGTAATAACTGTAGAAACTAAAAAAATCATTATATTAATATCATGACATCGGCAAATAACGACGAACTAAAAAATCAATCCGATAACGAATTCTTAATTTTAAAAAGTTTGGAGTTTCAATTATGAGCACTAACGAACGTATTCTTAGCCCCTTCACATTACCGAATGGCACTGAACTGAAAAACCGTTTGTTAATGGCCCCTATGACCACCTGCACCGGCTATTACGACGGCACCGTCACCAGCGAACTGGTGGAGTACTATCGTGCCCGTTCCGGAAGCATCGGCACCATCATTGTGGAGTGCTGCTTCGTCGACGATCTCGGTCTCGCCTTCCCGGGCGCGATCGGGATTGATAATGACGAGAAAATTGCCGGGCTGGCGAAAATCGCGGAGGCGATCAAATCCAAAGGATCTAAAGCCCTGCTGCAGATCTACCACGGCGGCCGCATGGTCGACCCGAAACTGATCGGTGGCCGTACGCCGGTTGGCCCAAGCGCTGTTGCCGCGCCGCGTGAGGGCGCAGCAACGCCAGTGGCACTGACTGGTGAAGAAGTGGAAGGCATGATCGGCAAGTTTGGTGAAGCGGTGCGCCGCGCCATCCAGGCCGGCTTCGACGGCGTGGAAATCCACGGGGCAAACACCTATCTTATTCAGCAGTTCTATTCGCCAAACTCTAACCAGCGCGATGACGAGTGGGGCGGCAGCCGCGACAACCGCGCGAAGTTCCCGCTGGCAGTACTGGATATCACCCACAAAATGGTGCGCCAGTACGCGGACGACGCCTTTATTATTGGCTACCGCTTCTCTCCTGAAGAGCTTGAAGTGCCGGGCATCCGCTTTGAAGACACCATGTATCTGCTGGAAAAACTGGCGGCTCGCGGCGTGGACTACCTCCACTTCTCCGTCGGCGCGACCCTGCGTCCTTCCATTGTTGACACCCAGGACCCGACGCCGCTGATCGAAAAATACTGCGCGATGCGTTCTGAAACGCTGGCTCAGGTACCGGTGATGGGCGTGGGCGGCGTGGTGAATGCCGCCGATGCCAATGAAGCGCTGGACCACGGTTACGACCTGATTGCCGTTGGCCGTGCCACCATCGCTTACCCGGACTGGACCGACCGCATCGCGGCCGGGGAAAACCTGGAGCTGTTTATGGACAGCACCCAGCGCGAGGCGCTGAACATTCCTGAGCCGCTGTGGCGCTTCTCGCTGGTGGAAGCGATGATCCGCGACATGAGCATGGGCGAATCGAAATTCAAACCGGGCATGTTTACTGAGAAGGTGCAGGACGACGCGAACGAGCTGGTGATTAACGTCAGTCTGGAAACTGACCGCATTGCAGACATCGAGCTGGCCTCTGGCCCGAGCGAAGACGTTGAGTTTGTCACCAGCTTTGAAGAGATCCGCACCCGCATTCTGGATGCCAACACCCCGCACGTGGATGCCATCACCGGCGCAACCAGCCAGAGCGAGGCGGTGAAGAAAGCGGTCTCTAAAGCGATGCTGAAATCCAGCAAAGCGCGGGCCGCGGAAGAGGGCGTTGACCCGAACGAAACCCGCAGCGTGGACGTGGTGGTTGTCGGCAGCGGCGGCGCCGGTCTGGCGGCGGCGATTCAGGCGCACGACGAAGGCGCGAGCGTGCTGATTGTTGAGAAAATGCCAACCATCGGTGGGAACACCATTAAAGCCTCTGCCGGGATGAACGCCGCAGAAACCCGCTTCCAGCGCGTGAAGGGCATTCAGGACAGCAAAGAGCTGTTCTACCAGGAAAGCCTGAAAGGTGGCGGCAACAAGAACAACCCGGAACTGCTGCACCGCTTCGTGGAGAACGCGCCGCAGGCCATTGAATGGCTGGCAACCCGCGGCATCATGCTGAACGACATCACCACCACCGGCGGGATGAGCATTGACCGTACCCACCGTCCAAAAGACGGCTCAGCGGTCGGCGGCTACCTGATCAGCGGCCTGGTGCGTAACGTCAACAAACGCAACATCGAGGTGATGCTGGATACCTCCGTCAGCGACATCCTCTTCGAAAACGGTGAAGTCACCGGCGTGCGCCTGACCACCGAAGAGAACGAAACCCTCACCGTGGCAGCGAAAAGCGTGATTGTCGCCACCGGCGGCTTCAGCGCTAACAGCCAGATGGTGGTGAAATACCGCCCTGACCTGGAAGGGTTCGTTACCACCAACCATAAAGGGGCGACCGGCGGCGGCATCGCGCTGCTGGAGCGTATCGGGGCAGGTACCGTGGATATGGGGGAAATTCAAATTCACCCAACCGTGGAACAGAAAACCTCATACCTGATTTCCGAATCCATCCGCGGCGGCGGGGCGATTCTGGTCAATCAACAGGGGAACCGATTCTTTAACGAAATGGAGACCCGCGATAAAGTCTCGGCGTCAATCATCGCGCTGCCGGAGAAATACGCTTATATCGTCTTTGACGAGCATGTTCGCGCCAAAAACAAAGCCGCGGATGAGTACATCGCTAAAGGCTTCGTGACCAGCGCCAGCTCGCCAAAAGCGCTGGCGGAAGCGCTCGGCATGGATTACCACGCTTTCCTGGCGACCCTGGAACGTTACAACGGTTTCGTTGAAAAACAGCACGATGACGACTTTGGACGTACCACCGCGCTGCGTGCGCCAATCAATGAAGGGCCATTCTACGCCATTCAGATTGCACCGGGCGTGCACCACACCATGGGCGGCGTGACCATCAACACCGAAACCTGCGTGCTGGACAGCAACCACAACGTGCTGCCAGGTGCGTTTGCGGCCGGTGAAGTGGTCGGCGGGATCCACGGCGGCAACCGTATCGGCGGTAACGCAGTGGCAGATATCATCATTTTTGGTACCCTTGCAGGACATCAGGCGGCTCTGCGTTCGAAAAAGATGTAAGGCACCTGCTTCCCAGGCCGGATACGCACAGCGCTATCCGGCATTTTCCCCGGCGGCGCGGAGCTTGCCGGGGCTACTTCTGAGGACTCCTGCCATGCCTGATAGCCATCGCGTTTACAGCTACTCCGCCGTTCTGATGGGATCGCCCATCCTCCTGAAACTCTTCTCCCATGACGAAGCCCTCGCGTCCCGCGTGTTTCGTCTGATCAAACAGTACGAAGATCTGCTCACCGTTAACCGCGCGCACTCGCAGGTGATGGACATTAACCATGCGGCGGGCCAGCGTCCGGTCACCGTCAGTCGGCCGGTGTTTGATCTGATCCGCTGTGCAAAAGCGGCAAGCCTGCTTAAGGAGAGCGCCTTTAATCTGGCGATCGGTCCGCTGGTGAAGCGCTGGAAAATTGGCTTTCAGGGGGACAGCGTTCCGCCTGCCGATGAAATCGCGTCGCTGCTGGCGATAACCCGGCCCGAGGATGTTCTTCTTGATGAGGCCAGCAGCAGCGTGTTTCTGACCAGAGCGGGGATGGAGATCGATCTGGGGGCGATTGCCAAAGGCTATATCGCCGACCGGGTGCGGGATTACCTGCATAAAGAGGGCGCGGAGCTGGGGCTGATTAACCTCGGCGGCAACATTCAGACGTTAGGCTCGCCGGAAGGGGGCTGGAGCGTCGGGCTGAAAAAACCGTTCGCCGGAGATGCGCTGATCGGCACGATGATCGTTGAGAACGTGTCCGTCGTCACGTCGGGAACGTACGAGCGCTATTTTGAACAAGACGGCAAACGCTATCACCATATCCTCGATCCGCGCACCGGATATCCGCTGGACAACGAACTGGACAGCGTGACCATCATTTCCAAAGATTCCATCGACGGCGATATCTGGACCACGCTGATGTACGGCATGGGCGTGGAGAAGGGCTGTGCCGTGCTGCGTGCGCGCCCCGACATTGTGGCCATCTTTGTGACCAAAACAAAAGAAGTGGTGTTCTCTTCAGCACACCACTTCCGCTTTACCCTGCTGGATGATACCTACCGCGTTACTGACAGTACTGCTTGAGCAGGCCCGTTTGCTCCGGCTGGAGACGGTAGCGATACACCGGACGCCCGGTGGCGCCGTAGTGAATGCTGGTGAACAGAATATTAATTTGCGCCAGCCAGATCAGGTATTTGCGGCAGGACACGCGGGAAATATTGACCGCGTTTGCCAGATCGTCGGTGGAAAACTCCGTCTCCGGGTGAGCGTCAATCCACTGGCAAATCGTGCGCAGCGTTTGCGGCGTTAACCCTTTCGGCAGCTTTTTGCTGTCCGCCAGTTCCGGCGCCCCGCCGTGGATCAGCCGGTCGACGTCCGCCTGCTCGTAATATTGGTGCGACCCCATCAGGCTGTGCTTTGCCTTCCAGCCGTTCAGCGCCTCTTCAAAGCGTGGGAACTGGAACGGCTTTATCAGATAATCCACCACGCCGTAATGGATGGAGGTCTGGATCGTCGCGGCGTCGGCGGCCGAGGAGATCATGATCACGTCGATTGGGCGGCCGGATGCGCGAATCACGGGCAGCAGATCCAGCCCGTTATCCTGCTGCATATAGACATCCAGCAGCACCAGATCGACGGGCTGGCTGGGGTTATTAATGATGGCCTCGGCCTGGCTTAGCGTGGAGGCGACGCCGCAGCAGCTAAAGCCTTCAACACGGTTGACATACAGACGGTTGAGGTCGGCTACCATGGCGTCATCATCGACAATTAACACATTTATCACGCGATTTTCCTCTCGCTATCCCAGGGGATGTGAACAAAAAATTGGGTAAATACGCCGGGCTCAGACTCGACGGAGATATCGCCGCCAAGGTTCTGAATCTGCTGGCGAGCAAGGAACAGCCCAACGCCGCGGTTTTCACCTTTTGTTGAGAAGCCCTTTGTAAAAATAGACTCCAGCTGAGTGGGATCAATGCCGGGGCCATCGTCGCTGACTTCACAGCTGAGCCAGCCATTCTGATAATGCAGCAGCAGGCCAATCTCACCTTCCTGCTGTCCTTCCATCGCGTCGAGCGCGTTTTCAATGAGGTTGCCCAGCGCGGTGATCAGCACCGCGACCTGCTCTTCACTTGCGGTATCCGGTATCTGGCTTTCATCCGCCAGCGTCAGGGTGACGCCCGCTTCTTTCGCCCGGTTGATTTTACCCAGCAGGAACCCGGCAACCACCGGGGATTTTACCTTGCTCTGTATCGTACCGATATCCGTCTGGTAATGATGCGCCGTCTGCAGGATGTACTCTTCCAGCTTGTCGTAGCGCTTCATGTGCAGCAGGCCCAGGATCACATGCAGTTTATTCATAAACTCGTGTGTATGGGCGCGCAGGGCATCGACGTAGTTAACCATGCCGTCCAGACGCTGCATCAGCTGGCTGACTTCCGTTTTATCACGGAAGGTGGTGATGGCGCCGATCACCCGATCCTGACTTTTCACGGGGACCATGTTGCACAGCAATAGCCGACCGTTGCAGCTGATCTCCTGATCCTGGCGTGCGACGCCCGTCTTCGAAACGTCACGCAGGCTGGCCAGCAGGGGCGCGCTGGTGTTTTCGGTCTGCTTGCCGGAGGGGAGAAGCAATATTTCTCTGGCGGTCTGATTAATCATCGTCACGCGCCCGTGTATATCAACGGCCAGAACACCCTCGCGAAGCGACTGCAGCATCGCCTGGCGCTGTTCGAACAGGGCGGAGATTTCGTAGGGTTCGAGCCCGAACAGAATGCGCTTCAGAACCCGCACCAGACCCCAAATCGCCATAGAACTCATAAAAATACTGAACAAAATGGTCCAGACGGCGTTTAGCCGCCCGCGAGCGATCTGCTCTTCAACCTTATTCAGGGAGATTCCGACGACCACCACGCCAATCTGCTCGTGCTGGCCGTCGTAGACGGGGGTAAATACGCGCAGCGCTTCGGCGAGCGCGCCCCGGTTAACCGATACGTTCTCTTTGCCTTCCAGCGCGGGCGTTAAATCGTCACCGATAAAATGTAGCCCCAGCAGCGCCTCATTCGGATGAGAGTAGCGGATCCCGCGCATATCAGTGACCACGGTGAACAGCAGATCGTTTCGCTTCGTCACCGCCTGGGCGATGGGCTGAATAATGTTCTCCTGCGGTGCCTGCATGAGGCCGCGCTGGATCTCGGGGCTGTCGGCGAGGGTGCGGGCAATGCCGAGCGCGGTGTCTTTGACATCATCGCGCGTTGCGCGGGTGATCTGCACCGAATAGAGCGCAAAAACCACCAGCAGAACTGAACCGATAATCGCGCACACCATCAGCGTGACCAGCGTATTGAGTTTCATGGGGCGCTTGCGCGTCGGAAGGAAAGGCTGCAAATCGCTCATCAACACTCCGCGATGATTAAGTAAGGGGGTAATTATCGCCGATGACGCACTTTTCTTAAAGCCATGTAAAAGCGTGGATTTGGTCCTCTTTTCGTGACCCTCCTCGCAGGTCATCTATATAAAACACTTTATAGTGTGTGGGTACTCATAATAAGGAGGCAGTTTATGAGCATTATGCTTACCGGTTCGGTCAAGGAAAGACGGCACGCCAGCACGATGAATATCGATCGATTGTCCACGCTGGACATGCTGAAAGTCATTCACCAGGATGATGCACTCATTTCTGCTGCTATCACCCCTTGTTTACAGACGATTGCCCGTGCGGTGGATAACGCTGCCGCGACCCTCAATCACGGTGGTCGCCTGGTCATTGTCGGGGCGGGGCCGTCTGGTCGTGTCGCGCAACAGGTTGCCGATGAGTATGCGCCGGGCAAAACCCCTGTGATGGCCGTAACGGCACAAGAGGGGGAAGGGAGCTACGAGCGCGGCGTTTCCGACCTGCAGGCCATTAAATTTGGTGAACACGATATGATGCTGGCCGTGACCGTCAGCGGAAAAACGCCGTGGGTCTGGGGAGCGATGCGGCATGCATGGTCGCTGGGTTCGCCGGTTGCCGTGATTACCGGTGATGCGCAAAGTGAAGCCGCGCAGCTGGCGAGTATGGTTATTGCTCCCGAACTGGGTGCCGATGTGGTGGCAGGCTATCTCAACACCAAAGCGGGGATTGCGCAGAAAATGATCCTCTCGATGATCGCTACCGGGCTGGCCGTTCGAACCGGGCGCGTATACAGCAACCTGCGGGTGGATCTTGAGGCAAGCAACACCAAATGGGCCGAACGTCAAATCGCCATTGTAATGGAAGCGGGGGGATGCTCCCGGGCGGAGGCGAAAGCGGCGCTGGAGAGCTGTAACCATCACTGTAAAACAGCGGTATTGATGGTGCTGACAGGGCTGGATGCGTGGAAAGCTCATGAGCTGCTGGCGCAGAATAACGGGTTTATCCGCGTGGCGCTGCAGGAAGCGCCGTAATACGTACCGTTAAGAAATAAAAAAGGCCGCAGATGCGGCCTTTGGTATTTTTAAAGATTAGAACTGGTAGGTCATGCCTACGCCAACGATGTCATCGGTAGAAATACCGTTTGCTTCGTAGAAGCGTTCATCGTTGTCCAGCATGTTGATTTTGTAGTCAACATAGGTGGAGAAGTTTTTGTTGAAGCTGTAGGTCATGCCCAGGTCGATGTAGTTAACCAGATCCTGATTGAATCCTTTACCGTCCAGGTCTTTACCTTTTGAGTAAACCCATGCCAGGGAAGGACGCAGACCGAAGTCGAACTGGTACTGTGCAACCGCTTCAAAGTTCTGAGTCTGGTTGGCGATACCAACGTTGCCGATTGGCGTCATGTTGCGGGTTTCCGCATACATCATCGCCAGGTAAACGCTGTTTGCGTCGTATTTCGCGCCAACGGTCCAGGCTTCAGCTTTTTCGCCACCCGCAAAACCGATGCTTTCTGCGGCTTTGCCGTAGGCAACCTGATCGTTGGTACGGTCAGAAGAAGAGTACGCTGCACCCAGGCTCAGGCCGGACAGATCGCCAGAGAAGTCATAGGAGGTGGACATACCGAAGCCGTCGCCGTTCTGGAAACGTACGTCGTTATGGCCGTTTTTGGTGCCTTCCTGGTTTTCATTTGCGTTAGCACCTTCGTTAGCACCCTGATATTGCAGCGCAAAGTGCAGGCCGTCGACCAGACCGAAGAAATCGTTATTACGGTAAGTTGCCAGACCGTTAGCACGACCGTTCATGAAGTTATCGGTCCAGGTGTAAGAATCTCCACCAAATACAGGCAGCATATCGGTCCAGGCTTCTACGTCATACACGACGCCGTAATTACGGCCGTAATCAAATGAGCCGTAGTCGCCAAATTTCAGGCCAGCGTATGCCAGACGGTTGAAAGATTTATCCCCTGCGCTTTCGGTGTTGTTAGCGTAGGTTTTATATTCCCACTGGCCATAACCTGTCAGTTCGTTCGTGATCTGCGTTTCGCCTTTGAAACCCACCTGTACATAGGTTTCATCGCCGTCGTCGCCTGGGTTGTCGGAGAAGGTATGACGCGCATCAACCTTACCGTACAGGTCAACTTTGTTGCCATTCTTGTTATACATTTCCGCCGCATTTGCTGCGCCAGCCATTAATAACGCGGGTACGAGAATTGCCAGAACTTTTCTTTTCATTATATATTCCCTTTAAAGATAATTTATATGAATATATGTAATTACCCTCCGTAATTACAGGGTTGATACTATTCCAGGAGATGTGATTTAGTTTCAAAAATAAATGTAATTAAATTCGATGAAATATTTCAAATTATTTCTATTAATCTCTTTATTTTTCTTGTGAATTATTGGGGTGGATTTATAAGGAGTAATTATTATTAAATATTTCGCAGCGCTATTTTTAAATTCATTTAATTTGGCTATGTTATAATTCTCCTTCTTTTAAACAACAGGACATGATGATGGAACTGGCCCGGTGGCATCATGGCTTTGAGCGCTGGCTCAAGGAAAATCATCAGAACGACGATACCGCACATGATATTTCGCATTTTCGTCGGGTGTGGATGACGGCGCAAAAAATCATGGTTCACCACACGGCCGAGCCGCGGGTGATTCTGACCGCCTGCTATTTTCACGATATTGTCAGCCTGCCGAAGAACCATCCTGAACGCAGCCAGTCGTCACGGCTCGCAAGACGAGCGAGATACTGCGCCGCGACTTCCCGGACTTTCCGCCCGAGCATATTGCCGCCGTCGCGCACGCGATTGAGGCGCACAGCTTCAGCGCCGGCATTGCGCCGCAAAGTATAGAAGCCAAAATTGTGCAGGACGCTGACCGGCTGGAAGCGTTAGGCGCTATCGGCCTGGCGCGCGTTTTTGCCGTCTCGGGCGCACTGGGCGTGCCGCTATTTGACGCGGACGATCCCTTTGCCGATGCGCGTCCCCTCGACGACCGCGCGTTTGCCCTCGACCATTTTCAGACCAAGCTGCTGCGTTTGCCTGATACAATGCAGACGGAAATGGGCCGCGAACTGGCACGTCACAATGCCGATTTCCTGATCCAGTTTATGGCGAAACTCAGCGCCGAATTACACGGCGACTGCCTCGGGCTGGATAGCCAGATGCTGAGCCGCTTCCGTCGCAGTTTGCGCAACTGAACTGTGGTAATCTGTTCCCAGTCTTTACTCTCCGGTTAAAAGAATGCAGGAAAATCGAGCAGTGAAAGAGCCCGCGCCCGCGCAGGCTGAGAAATCAACGGCAACGGTGCAGGCCTTACTGCGCCAGCTGTTGGATATCTATGATGCTAAAACGCTGGCCAGTCTGCTGGTGGCGCACGGCGAAAGCCACTGGAGCCCGGCGATCCTTAAACGTCTGCTGACCAGCGAGCGAGCAGGGCGTCGCCTGAGTGAAAGCGAGTTTCGTTATCTGCAAAACCTGCTTCCGCGTCCTTCTGCCGCGCACCCGAACTATGCCTTCCGGTTTATCGATCTGTTTGCCGGTATCGGCGGTATTCGGCACGGTTTTGAAGCTATCGGCGGACAGTGCGTATTTACCAGCGAGTGGAACAAGCACGCCGTGCGGACCTATAAGGCCAACTGGTACTGCGACCCGCACGAGCATCATTTCAACGCCGATATTCGCGATGTCACCCTGAGCCATAAAAGCGGCGTGAGCGATGAGCAGGCCGCCGAGCATATTCGTCAGACGATCCCCGCGCATGACGTGCTGCTGGCCGGCTTCCCGTGCCAGCCTTTTTCGCTGGCCGGCGTCTCCAAGAAGAATGCCCTCGGACGCGCCCACGGTTTCGCCTGCGATACGCAGGGAACGCTGTTTTTTGACGTGGCGCGCATTATTGACGCCCGTCGTCCGGCCATTTTTGTACTGGAAAACGTCAAAAACTTAAAAAGCCACGACGGCGGGAAAACCTTCCGCATTATCATGCAAACGCTGGATGAGCTGGGTTATGACGTGGCCGATTCAGAGGACATGGGCGCGGACGATCCTAAAATCATTGATGGGAAACATTTCCTGCCCCAGCATCGCGAACGTATCGTGCTGGTGGGCTTCCGCCGCGATCTCAATCTGAAAGGGGATTTCACCCTGCGGGATATTCCTTCTCTGTATCCCGAGCGCCGTCCTACCGTGGCCGACCTGCTGGAACCGGTCGTCGACGCGAAATTTATCCTGACCCCGGTGCTGTGGAAATACCTCTACCGCTATGCCAAGAAGCATCAGGCGAAAGGCAACGGCTTCGGTTTTGGGATGGTCAACCCGAACGATCCGCACAGCGTCACCCGTACGCTGTCTGCTCGCTACTATAAAGACGGCGCGGAAATCCTGATCGACAGAGGCTGGGACAAAGCGCTGGGTGAAAAAGATTTCGACGATCCGCACAACCAGCGTCATCGCCCACGGCGCTTAACGCCGCGGGAATGCGCCCGGTTGATGGGCTTTGAAACGCCGCAAGGCTACGGTTTCCGCATTCCGGTTTCAGACACCCAGGCGTACCGCCAGTTTGGTAACTCGGTCGTCGTTCCCGCGTTTGCGGCTGTCGCAAAACTGCTGGCTCCGCGCATCAGACAGGCGGTGGC
>OKPJ01000368.1_pt1 | contig 12425 bp, 10 predicted proteins | sample 1612811 | NCBI WGS metagenome assembly OKPJ01 (sample SAMN04436818, study PRJEB24849) | human gut metagenome | biome: human gut; feature: NICU; material: stool | host: Homo sapiens | place: USA: Saint Louis, MO | collected 2011-05-19 | reverse complement strand
GGCCCCGCCGCATCCACATTTCTTTTTCAGCTCGGCAGCCAGCTTTGTCAGTTCAGCATCATCCACATCAATACCGGAAATAAGGCAGACCCCTTTCCCCTTACGTCCGCTGGTCTGACGCTGAATGCGCACGATACCGTCCCCCTTAGGACGTCCCACTTTCGTTTTCGGTTCGTCGATACGCCCGCTCTCGGTTGAGTAGACCAGACGGCTGTTGGAATCGGTCATTACGCCCCCTTTTTCAGCGATGCGTTGATAGCCTTAAGCGTCTCAGCCGGGTTTGCAGACTGCGTCACCGGACGCCCGATAACCATATAGTCAACGCCCGCTGCCAGCGCCTGCTCAGGCGTCATGATGCGACGCTGATCGCCCACGTCGCTGCCCGCAGGACGGATCCCCGGCGTAACGAGTTTAAAATCCTGGCCCAGCGCTGATTTGAAACGTACCGCTTCCTGCGCGGAGCAGACTACGCCATCCAGGCCGCACTGCTGCGTCAGACGCGCGAGACGTTCGGCATGTTCCGCAGGTGACAACGTCACGCCGAGGTCGCGTAAATCACTTTCGTCCATACTGGTCAGCACGGTGACGGCGATCAGCAGCGGCGCGTCCTTACCGAACGGCAGGAGCGCCTCACGGGCGGCGGTCATCATTCTTGCCCCACCCGACGCATGGACGTTGACCATCCATACGCCCAGCTCGGCGGCTGCAGCAACGGCGTGGGCCGTGGTGTTCGGAATATCATGGAATTTGAGGTCGAGGAAAACGTCAAAGCCGCGCTGTTGCAGATCGCGAACGATTTGCGGTCCAAACAGCGTGAACATCTCTTTGCCAACTTTCAGGCGGCAATCGCGAGGGTCGATACCGTCGACAAACGCCAGTGCAGCGTCACGCTTATTGTAATCAAGCGCAACAACAACAGGAGAATCCGTAATTACGCGGGAAGTGGAGGATGTAACAGACGTCATGACCAGCCCTTTTCGTCTATGGGCGCGCAGCGGCGCGGAACAGATAAACGGCCAGCATTCTACCTGCCGACGCCGCAAATTGACAGAATCCATTTATCTGCCTGCCAGGCCGGCAAACCGCACGGTGCTCAGAAAGCGTTAAATACCATCAGTATGTTGTAACTAAAATGAAGGCTTTTAAAAAATTACTGCCCGTCCAGGCCGCGGATGGGCTTGATGGTGGACCAGGCCCGGCAGGACGGACAATGCCAGTAGAGCGTGTAGGCGGTAAAACCACACTTCTGGCAACGGTAGCGCGGCTTGCTGCGCACCTGTTCGCCAACCATGTCGCGCAGCACCATCAGGCTCTCTTTGGCGCGCCCTTCTTCCGCGTCGTTCAGGTGGTAATCCATCAGCTTATGGAAGACCCGCATGGTCGGATGACGCTGAAGCTGTCGGGTGATATAGACCTGCGCGGTGTCGCCCCCCTCATACTGCTCAACAACGTCAGCAAGCATCAGTTCCGCGGTTGCGCCGGTATTCCCTTCCACGCAGCGACGCAGAAATGCCACCCACTCTTCCCGCTTGTCCAGCTGTTGATAGCAGGTTTGCAGCATTTCCAGCGTTTCACTGACCAGCTCTTTGTCCTGGTCGATAACCCGCAGCAGGCTTTCAACGGCTTTGGCGTAGTCGCCATTCGCCATAAAGATGCGCCCCATCATGATAGAGATACGGGCGCTGTTGCGGTCCGCGGCGGCACCTTTCTTCAGCAACGTCATGGCTTTATCCATGTCGTCGTTGCCCATCTGCTGAAGGGCAAGCTCACAGTAGAAATGGGCGATCTCAACGCGCTGCTTATCTTTACCCAGCTTCACCAGACGTTCAGCCGTATCAATGGCTTTCTGCCAGTCGCTGGTGGCCTGATAAATCTGCAGGAGCTGCTGCAGCGCGCCGATGCGGAAATCTGTTTCATCCACCAGCTGTGCGAACATATCTTCCGCGCGATCGTACAGCCCCGCAGCCATGTAATCTCGTCCCAACTGCTGTACGGCCAGCAGTCGTTGATCGTAGGTCAGCGAGGCGCTTTCCATCAGGGTCTGGTGAATACGAATGGCGCGGTCAACCTCGCCGCGCGAGCGGAACAGGTTCCCCAGGGTAAGATGGGCTTCAACGGTCCCCGTATCCTCTTTCAGCATGTCGAGGAACAGGTCCACCGCTTTGTCCTGCTGATTGCTCAGGAGGAAGTTCACCCCCGCAACGTAGTCGCGGGAGAGTCGGTTGGCCTCATCCTGTTTTGTTTGTTGCGCACTTCTGCGGCCCATATACCAGCCATAGGCTGCGGCGACAGGCAAAAGCAGAAACAACAACTCCAGCATCGTCGATTATTCCTTCACGACCGGCACGCCAGAGCTTTCCGGCATGTCGGACGCAGGCGCAATGTGATGTTCGAGTCGTTTGATTTTACGTTCTGCGCGCGCAAGCGAAACACGGACTTTTAACCAGAACAAACCGCAAACCAGCCAGCCAATGGCAAAGCCTGCAGCAAATAAGACCGCGAGCAGGCTCGACACGCGATACTCGCCCTGAGCCAGCAGATAGTTAAACGTCACCTGCTGATCGTTTTGTGCACCCAATGTGACTGAAATGACAAAAATCGCCAATACCAGTAAGAAAATGAGTAAATATTTCACATTACTTCCCGTTATGTGGTTCAAGCGAATAAAGTGTGTTCAACTTAACGCAATCAGCCTTATAAACTACCATTTTAGTGACGGGCGCGAAACGGAAAAAGTGACGCGCACGTCATGGATCTATGGGCAAAATGCGGAATATCAACCGTCAGGCGTCCGTTTGGTCCCTTTCAGCTATTTCTTCTTTCTCTTCCGGCGGTGGCGTTAGCGGGCCGCAGAATCGTTCAGCCAGCCAGGTCGCCAGCATCACCAGCAGCCAGGAGATGAGCGTGGCAACAACCAGATCCCGTGGCCAGTGCATCCCCAGCATTAAGCGGCTGCCCATGACCGCCGTCGCCCAGACCAGCAGAATCACGATAGTGACCGTACGGCGTCTTGGCCAAAGCAGCCCAACCCCCAGCAGCGCCCAGCTGGCGGCAAACATGGTATGGCCAGAAGGAAACGCGAACCCGGTCTCTTTCTGCCAGTGTTTTCGCAAGAATTTCGGGATATCTTGCTGTTCCGCAAGCTGTTCTTTGACCAGCGCGCCGCGATCTTTACGCTTTAAAGTGTAGAACTCATCCACCGGAACATGGTGCGTTTTTTCCAGCCAGACGACAAAAGGACGCGGCTCCTGAACGCGATCTTTCACCCAGGATTTTACGCCCTGACCGATAAGGATAGCGCCACCGAGGATAGCAAAAAGCATCAGCGCCGCGCGCAGACGAAAACGCAGGCACCACAGAAACCAGGCGCAGAGGAGAACGTGGGTAATTATTCCCCAGGGCTGGGTGACCGTTTCCGTAATCCAGTATAACGTTTTCAACCACGTGGCGTTCTGCCCGGGCTGCCACATCCACCCGGAAAGCCATACGGCCAAAGGCATAATCAGTAAAATGGCCGCACCTGCTGCCGTACGTCTGGCGATTGAATGCATGTCTTCTCCTTTTTCGCTAAGCGTCACAATCATAACTGAAATTTATTCACCTGGTGGAGATGTCGGATCGTGCGTTTAACGTTCATATAGCATGGTGCCCATTAGGCGAACATGCTGAGCTTGTGGCAAAATAAACTGATACAGAAAGCAAAACAGGGCACAGGCACGAAACGTGTCAGCCTACTCTGGAGAATCACATGCAGCTTAAACGTGTGGCAGAAGCCAAACTGCCAACCCCATGGGGCGATTTCCTGATGGTGGGTTTTGAAGAACTGGCAACCGGACAGGATCATGTCGCACTGGTGTATGGCGACATTTCAGGGCAGACGCCGGTGCTGTCCCGCGTCCATTCAGAGTGTCTCACCGGCGACGCGCTGTTCAGCTTGCGCTGTGATTGCGGTTTCCAGCTGGAAGCAGCCCTTTCTCATATTGCTGAAGAAGGCCGCGGCGTGCTGCTTTATCACCGTCAGGAAGGACGTAATATTGGTTTGCTGAATAAAATTCGCGCATACGCGCTTCAGGACCAGGGCTACGATACGGTTGAAGCCAACCATCAGCTCGGTTTTGCCGCTGACGAACGTGATTTCACCTTATGCGCCGATATGTTCAAGCTGCTGGGCGTGGACGAAGTGCGTCTGTTGACCAATAACCCGAAAAAAGTGGAAATCCTGACCGAAGCCGGGATCAACATCGTTGAACGCGTACCGCTGATTGTCGGCCGTAACCCGAAAAACGCCCACTACCTTGATACCAAAGCCGCCAAAATGGGCCATCTGCTGAAAGAGTGATGCTACCTGAAATTGATGACAAACCCTGTTATCAACAACTTAGCCGTTTTTTGCCGGGTGACGCTGCGCTTACCCGGCCTACGGTACGTGCCCTTATCCCTCTCCCCGTGGGAGAGGGTCGGGGTGAGGGCATCAAACCGCACCTCTACCACAAATTTGATCCTCTCACCCTTTTTTCACAAAAACGCTTGCCGTGAATTTGCAGTTTATTGATAATGATTATCATTGTTACATTGATTGTTATTTATAAACATTATGTCAACGACCGATAACAGCGCGGCAACGCCAACAAAAACACACACAGCGCCGTCCCCTGCTCCCACCGATCGCCGAATCGACAGCAAAACTCTGTTAGGTGAGGAGGGACGGGTTATTATCGAGCATGACGGCCAGCACTACCTGCTGCGCCAGACCAATGCCGGAAAACTGATCCTGACTAAATAAACCAGACAACACATTCGCCAGCCACCCAGGTGATCCCCAGGCAGCCAGCGCTTTTCAATTCTTATGGAGAGTTGCTATGCCACACCTGCAATCCGCGTCTTTACGCCCGTCTCTTCTGGCGCTGGCGATTGTCAGCACCCTGCCGGGCGTCGCGTTTGCTGCCGCAGATGAAATGACCGTCACCGCCACGGGTAACGCCCGCAGCGCCTTTGAAGCCCCCATGATGGTGAGCGTGATTGACGCCAGCGCGCCGGAGAAACAAACCGCCAACTCGGCGGCCGACCTGCTGCGTAACGTTCCCGGCCTGATGCTGGACGGCACCGGGCGCACCAACGGGCAGGACGTGAACCTGCGCGGCTACGATCGTCGCGGCGTGCTGGTGCTGGTTGACGGCGTGCGTCAGGGCACCGACACCGGCCACCTGAACAGCACGTTCCTCGATCCGGCGCTGATTAAACGTATCGAAGTGGTTCGCGGCCCGTCGGCCCTGCTGTACGGCAGCGGCGCGCTGGGCGGCGTGATTTCCTATGACACCGTCGATGCAAAAGACCTGCTGGAAACGGGTAAAAACAGCGGTTATCGTGTGTTTGGTACGGGGGCGACAGGCGATCACAGTCTTGGGATGGGGGCCAGCGCCTATGGCCGCACCGACACGCTGGACGGTCTGGTGGCCTGGTCCAGCCGGGATCGCGGTGATATCCGCCAGAGCGACGGAGCAACCGCCCCTAACGACGAGTCCATCAATAACATGCTGGCGAAAGGCAGCTGGAAAATCGACCCGGCCCAGACCCTGAGCGGCGCCCTGCGCTACTACAACAACGATGCTCAGGAACCAAAAAACCCGCAAACCACTGGGGCGGACAGCAGTAACCCGATGACCGATCGCTCCACCATCCAGCGTGACGCGCAGGTGGGCTACCGCATCGCCCCGGAAGGTAACGACTGGCTGAACGCCGACGCGAAGGTCTACTGGTCCGAAGCGCGCATTAATGCCCAGAATATCGACAACAGCGGTGAGTTCCGCAAGCAAACCACCAAAGGCGGCAAGGTGGAAAACCGCACCCGCCTGTTCAGCGACACGTTTGCAGCACATCTGCTGACCTACGGTGGGGAATACTACCGTCAGGAGCAGCATCCGGGCGGCGCGACCACCGGCTTCCCGGAGGCGAAAATCGACTTCAGCTCCGGCTGGCTGCAGGACGAAATCACCCTGCGCGATATGCCGGTCACCCTGCTGGGCGGTACGCGCTATGACAACTACCGCGGCAGCAGCAATGGCTACGACGACGTGGATGCCGATAAATGGTCCTCCCGCGCCGGGTTGACCGTCAGCCCGACTGACTGGCTGATGCTGTTTGGCTCATACGCGCAGGCGTTCCGCGCGCCCACCATGGGCGAGATGTACAACGACGCCAAACACTTCTCTATTGGCCGCTTCTATACCAACTACTGGGTGCCAAACCCGAACCTGCGCCCGGAAACCAACGAAACGCAGGAGTTTGGGTTCGGTCTGCGCTTTGACGATCTGATGCTTGCCAACGATGCGCTGGAGTTTAAAGCCAGCTATTTCGATACCAAAGCCAAAGACTATATCTCCACCACCGTCAATTTTGCCGCCGCGACCACCATGTCTTATAACGTTCCGAACGCCAAAATCTGGGGCTGGGACATGATGGCAAAATACTCTGCCGACCTCTTCAACCTCGACCTGGCCTATAACCGCACGCGCGGGAAAGACACCGATACGGGCGAGTACATCTCCAGCATCAACCCGGATACCGTCACCAGCAAGCTGGACATTCCGGTGGCGCAGAGCGGTTTTTCCGTCGGCTGGATTGGCACCTTTGTCGATCGCTCAACGCATATCAGCAGCAGCTACAGCAAGCAGCCGGGCTACGCGGTCAATGACTTCTACGTCAGCTATAAGGGCCAGGAGCAGCTCAAAGGCGTGACCACGACGCTGGTGCTCGGCAACGCCTTTGACAAAGAATACTGGTCACCTCAGGGCATTCCGCAGGACGGCCGTAACGGCAAGATTTTCGTAAGCTATCAGTGGTAATTCCCGTCGGGGCAACTCTTCAGAAGGAAAAGAAAATGAATCACTACACGCGCTGGCTTGAGCTGAAAGAAGACAATCCGGGTAAGTACGCGCGCGACATCGCAGGGTTAATGAATATCAGCGAAGCAGAGTTGACCTTTGCCCGCGTGGGTCACGACGCCTGGCGACTGCGCGGTGAGATCCGCGAGATCCTGGGCGCGCTGGAGGCGGTGGGCGAAACCAAATGCATCTGCCGCAACGACTACGCCGTTCACGAGCAGGTCGGAAGCTTCACCAACCAGCACCTGAACGGCCATGCCGGGCTGGTGCTGAACCCGCGCGCGCTGGATCTGCGCCTGTTCCTCAACCAGTGGGCAAGCGCGTTTCACATCAGTGAAGCCACCGCCCGCGGCGAGCGGCAGAGCATTCAGTTCTTCGACCACCAGGGCGATGCCCTGCTGAAGGTCTACGCCACGGATAACACCGACGTTTCCGCCTGGGGCGACGTGCTGACTCGCTTTATCATTGCCGATAATCCATCGCTGGCGTTGAAGAAGCCCGATATGCCTGCTCACGCGGAAAATGCGCAAGCCGACCTCGTGGACAAAGAGTGGCGCGCCATGACCGACGTGCACCAGTTCTTCAGCCTCCTCAAACGCCATAACCTCAGCCGCCAGCAGGCGTTTCGCCTGGTGGGGGACGATCTGGCCTGTCGGGTAGAGAACAGCGCGCTGGCGCAACTGCTGGAGACGGCGCGCCGGGACGGCAATGAAATCATGGTCTTCGTCGGCAACCGCGGCTGCGTACAGATTTTCACCGGCGCGGTGGAAAAGCTGGCGCCGATGAAAGGCTGGCTGAACATCTTCAACTCAACCTTTACCCTGCACCTGCTTGAAGACGCCATTGCGGAGACGTGGGTCACGCGCAAACCAACCACTGACGGGCACGTCACCAGCCTGGAGCTGTTTGCCGCCGACGGGACGCAAATCGCCCAGCTGTACGGCCAGCGCACCGAAGGCGAGCCGGAGCAAAGCCAGTGGCGCAGCCAGATAGACGCCCTGACGGCGAAAGGGCTGGCCGCATGAAACGGTGGCTTGTCCTGTTCAGCGCCCTGCCCCTGATGGCGTTTGCTGCGCCGCAGGAGAAAATCGTCACGCTCGGCGGCGACGTCACCGAGATTGTCTACGCCCTCGGCGCGTCGTCTTCCCTGGTGGCCCGCGACAGCACCAGCCGGTGGCCGCAGGCGGCGAACGTGCTGCCGGACGTGGGCTATTTGCGTCAGCTCAACGCGGAAGGGATCTTGTCCATGCGCCCCACGCTGGTGCTGGCCAGCGCCCAGGCGCAGCCCTCTCTGGCGCTAAAGCAGGTTGAGCAAAGCCACGTCCGGGTTATCGCGGTTCCAGCCGCTAACGATTTGAGCGTCATCGACGAAAAAGTGCGGATCGTGGCGGAAGCGACGCATCGCGAGGCCGAGGGGGAAGCCCTGCGCGGCAAGCTGCGTCAGGCGCTGTCAACCCTGCCCACATCGCCGCTCAACAAGCGGGTGCTGTTTATTCTCAACCACGGCGGGATGACCGCGATGGCTGCCGGACAACAGACCGGCGCGGACGCGGCCATTCGCGCGGCGGGGCTGCAGAATGCGATGCAGGGGTTCACCCGCTATCAGCCGCTGTCTCAGGAAGGGGTGATTGCCAGCCGGCCCGATCTGGTGGTGATTTCGCAGGACGGCATCAACGCCCTGGGCGGGGAAGCGAAACTCTGGACGCTGCCCGGGCTGGCGCAAACCCCGGCAGGACGCAATAAGCAGGTGCTGGCGATTGATGATATGGCGCTGCTGGGCTTTAGCGTGCGAACGCCGGAAGCCATCCGGCAGCTGCGTACAAAAGCGGAGCAACTGCCCTGATGTCCCGGCGAGTCGCCCTGTCATTGTGGATGCTGGCCGCGCTGCTGGTCGTCACGACGCTGACGGCCAGCGGTATTGGCGCGCTGCGCCTGCCGGTCAGCCTGCTGTGGAATGGCACCGACGAGGCCCTGCGTCAGATCTGGCTGACGATCCGCCTGCCACGCGTGCTGCTGGCGCTGGCGATCGGCGGTTCGCTGGCGCTCGCGGGCTGCGTGATGCAGGGGCTGTTCCGCAACCCGCTGGCGGACCCGGGCCTGCTCGGCATCAGCAGCGGCGCGGCACTTGCCGTCGCGCTGTGGGTGGTGCTTCCGCTCTCGCTGCCTGCACTGGTGATGCTGTATGCCCCGATGCTGGCGGCGTTTCTCGGCGCGCTGGCCGCCACCTTCGTGATTTTCCTGCTCAGCCGTCAGCGTGACGCTTCCCTGTCGCGCCTGCTGCTGGTGGGCATTGCCATCAACGCCCTGTGCGGTGCGGCCGTCGGCGTGCTGTCATGGCTCAGCAATGATGCCCAGCTTCGCCAGCTTTCACTCTGGGGAATGGGCAGCCTCGGCCAGGCGCAGTGGTCGACGCTGCTGGCCGTCGCGTCGCTGATGATCCCCACCCTGCTGACGATCTGGCGTCTGGCAGGGCCCCTCAACCTGCTGCAGCTGGGCGACGAAGAGGCGCACTATCTCGGCGTGGAGGTGGCTGCCGTGCAGCGGATCCTGCTGCTGTGCAGCGCCCTGCTGGTGGCTGCCGCCGTTGCGATCAGCGGCGTGATCGGTTTTGTTGGCCTGGTGGTGCCGCACCTGGTGCGGATGTGGCTGGGAGCCGACCACCGGGCCACGCTCCCCGGCTCGGTGCTGGCCGGTGCGCTGCTCCTGCTGGTGGCCGACACGCTGGCGCGCAGCGTGGTCGCTCCGGCGGAAATGCCGGTTGGCTTATTGACCAGCCTTCTCGGCGCGCCGTGGTTCCTGTGGCTGATCTTTCGTCGTGGAGGTGCGCATGGCTGAACGCTATTGTGCAGAAAACCTTGTTTTTCGCGCCGGGCAACGCACGCTGATTAACGACGTGTCGCTGACCTTATCTCAGGGCGAGCTGGTGGCGTTGATTGGCCCCAACGGTGCCGGGAAATCGACGCTGTTGCGACTGCTTACCGGCTATCTTAAACCTGCTGGGGGACGGTGCAGCCTGGCGGGCACACCGCTTGCGGCCTGGCAGCCGGAAAGGCTCTCCCGCTACCGGGCGGTGATGCGCCAGAGCACGCAGCTCGGATTTGACTGGCCGGTTGAGGCGGTGGTCGGTATGGGGCGTGCGCCCTGGACCCGCACGCCAGAAGCGTCGGTGATCGAGGAGGTGATGGCCATCACCGGCTGTTTACCGCTGGCGGGCAGGCAGTTTGCCGCGCTCTCCGGCGGCGAGCAGCAGCGCGTTCAGCTCGCCCGCGCGCTGGCTCAGCTCTGGTGCGACGGTGCGCCGCGCGGCTGGCTGTTTCTTGATGAACCGACGTCCGCGCTGGATCTCTATCACCAGCAGCATCTGCTGCGCCTGCTGAAATCCCTGACCAGCCGGGGACATCTGCACGTGTGCGCGGTGCTGCACGACCTCAACCTGGCAGCGCTGTGGGCGGATCGCATCCTGCTCCTGCACAGCGGCAGGATCGTGTCCCAGGGAGAGCCGGAAACCGTTTTGCAGGCCGATGCGCTGGCGCGCTGGTACGGCGCACAGGTTCACGTCGGCAGGCATCCGGCTCACGCCGTGCCGCAGGTGTTTCTCGCCCCCTGACTGGTCCGGATTCTGATGACGCCGACTCCGGCCAGATACTAGCTTGAGCAACTGACCTCCAGCCGCTTGCCCCAGTCAGGCGGGCGGCTGACGTAATCATCATCCCGGTCGGCAAACGGCGTGCGCAACGCCACGTGCAGACGGTGTAACTCGTCGTACTCGCCCTGCTCGGCCTGCTCAATCGCCCGCTGCGCCAGCCAGTTGCGCAACACCATCGCAGGGTTCGTAGCGTTCATCTGCGCCTGGCGGGTCGCATCATCCACCTGCTCCTGCTGCAGCCGCGCGCGGTACGATGCAAACCAGTCGTCAAACGCCTGTCTGTCAATAAACTCATCGCGCAGCGGCGAGGCGGCACTGTGCTGCTCCGTCTGGCCCAGCATCCGGAAGGTGCGCGTGTAATCGCTGCCCTCGCGCGCCATCAGGGCAAACAGGCCATTGAGGATGTCGTTATCGCCCTTCTCCTGCGTGACTAGCCCCAGCTTGTTGCGCATCAGCGAGCCATACTCTCGCAGTAAGATCGCCTGATAGCTGTCGAGCGCATCATTGAGGGCATCAACGTCGATGAACGGCGACAGGGTTTGCGCAAGCCGCTGCAGGTTCCACAGGCCCACCGCGGGCTGATTGTCAAAACTGTAGCGCCCCTGATAGTCGGAGTGGTTACAGATGTACCCTGGCTGATAATCATCCAGGAAACCAAACGGGCCGTAGTCAAAGGTCAACCCGAGAAGCGACATGTTGTCCGTATTCATGACGCCATGGGCAAAACCTACCGTTTGCCAGCGGGCAATCAGGGCTGCGGTACGGGCCACCACGTCCCTGAACCAGAGAACGTATTTATCCGCGTCGTCCTGCAACTGCGCCCAGTGGTGACGAATGGCAAAGTCAGCCAGCTGGCGCACCTTGTCCGGCTCGCGGCGATAGTAAAAGTGCTCAAAATGACCGAAGCGCAGATGGCTTTGCGCAATGCGCATCAGCATTGCGCCCTTTTCCACGGTTTCGCGCGCAACCGGCGTGTCGCTGGTCACGATCGACAGCGCACGGGTGGTAGGGATACCGAGGGCATGCATCGCTTCGGAGCCCAGGCATTCGCGAATCGTTGAACGCAGAACCGCACGCCCGTCGCCCATCCGCGAATAGGGCGTCAGGCCCGCACCTTTCAGGTGCCAGTCAACCGTCTCCCCGTTGGGAAGCTGTTGTTCACCGAGCAGGATCCCCCTGCCGTCGCCCAGTTGCCCAGCCCAGACGCCAAACTGATGTCCGCTATAGACCTGGGCCAGGGGTTGCATACCGGCGAGCAGCGTTTCGCCTCCCCAGACGCCAGCGCTCCCTGAACGCTGAAACAGCTCAGGCGGAATGGCCAGCTCTTCTGCCAGCCGATCGTTATGCCAGATAAGGCGTGAATTTTGTAACGGTGTGGGTTTGAGTGCGGTATAAAATCCCGGCAACTCGTCATGCCAGTGAGCAGTAAAAGACAGGGTCATAAGTCCTCCTGCTTTTAGTGTAGAGGGTTTACCCGGACTTAAACACGGGCGAAAGCAAGGGTTATCGCTGCTGAACCAGCGTAGTGACGTGTTCCGCCGAGACGGCAGGCCAGAGTGTTCCCTGCATGGCGCCAAAATTAAAGGACAACACGCGCTGCAAAAGACCGTGGTCGTCAATGCCCGAGACAATCACAGACTGGCAGTGCGGCGTGATTTGCCAGAGGATGGCGCGCATAAATGGCTCAAAAGAGAGCTCTGAAGCACGCTGCTGAATGAAGCCTTTATCGAGAATAACCCGTTTAAATAATCCATCGTAGACCGCCTTGAGCGATGCAGCGCCTGCACCAAAGTTTGCCAGCACCAATGGGAAATGGATTGCCATTCTCGCCAGCTGAAGATCGTCCTTTCCGTTATTTAAACCTGGATAGTTCTCATTAACAGTAAACTCAAGAAACG
>OKPJ01000297.1_pt1 | contig 16074 bp, 14 predicted proteins | sample 1612811 | NCBI WGS metagenome assembly OKPJ01 (sample SAMN04436818, study PRJEB24849) | human gut metagenome | biome: human gut; feature: NICU; material: stool | host: Homo sapiens | place: USA: Saint Louis, MO | collected 2011-05-19 | reverse complement strand
ACCCCAGAAGCTTACCGCTCTCAGGTCAGCGAACAGGGGGAAGTTTTCTACCCGGCAGACAAATTTAACCAGACCATCCGCTATGCAACACTGGAAACACCTGACCAGGGTTATGTTACCCGCAAATATGAATTATTACCTCCTGTGGAAGACGGTGACGGCACTGTACCGGTCAGAGCGGCAGTGATTAATTCTCCGAAGTTAAAGGCCCAGTTCGGTGTGGGCGTTGACCACGAGGGGGCGTACAAACCTGACAACACCATGGATGCGCGCTGGTTTACTCTTCGCTCAATTATAAAAATTGCACAGCAGGTAAAAAATACAGGGCTTGCTTACCATGAATAAGATAAAACAAAAAGCAATGATCCTGGTCGCCTTCATCGTAGCGGGATATGGGTTGTATCAGTATTTTCGCCCTTACAATCCATCACCGCAGACACTGACGTCATCAAAGCAGGTAGCCATGAACAAGATAAACGCTGAAATGAAACCTTACTGCGTCGGGCGCTATGTACTCGACTTACCATCGTCCTTCACGGCTTATAATGACTCTGCGCCGCTGGATAAAAATATCTGGGCTGCGGTGATTTCATGACCCGAGGATACGTATAAAACCTACCTGGCGACAAAGAAAATGTACCATCCGGGTTTTAAGCAGTTAATCGCATTACGCGAAAATGCTCTGCGAGAAACTAAAACAATTGACACTCAGTATATGCCTTTTTTAAAAAAAGTCTGGTCGTTGCCGGACGGTATGGATGGTGTTATTTTTGAACGGAATGATAATGGGGGTACTGCAGATTTTATTCGAACACTGGAAGGCTATTTATATACTAATGGCGTAGTTATTAAATTTCAGAAGCAAACCATTAATGATTCGAGCTCTATATATAATGAGCAACGAAGAGGGCGCCCAGCCAGAAACTATGTCGCAAATGATATCAGCCAGATGCAGTCGCTGATGGCGAGAATTAGCGGCAGGGATAATGACGTTATTCCAACAAAACCAGGTTCCTGTATCACCCATGCGTTTATTGCCACCGACCCGACGGCAAGGGAACAGGAGGATATTAACATAGGGCTCATTAGTGCTACTTTCAACAATATACGCGTTGCGCTTTCCACTGATAATTTTACGTGTGAAGAAAACACGGTGCTGGAAAGAATGGGAGAAATAACAAGCAATATTTCCCGTTCACGGGGAGGCATAGAAAGAAAAGGGGCCTTTAGTGTTAACGGGCTGCAGGCCCAGGAGTTTCTGGCAACGGGCTTGCAGGAAGACAACGATGAATCACGATATAATTTTGAAATGTATATTAATGAAATGACGGCCAGTTATAAAACTCCGAGTTTTATACTCACTCTTGATAATCAACGCATGCCGCCAACCTCCTACAGCAAGGAGGAAATTATTGCCTTCTGGGATACGATCAGCCGTAGTGTACGTGTGCGCCCCGGCGCGTTTTGACCAGCCGGAAAGGATCACGGATAAATAACAGGGAGGCTATACAATGGATAAAATAAAACGGAAAGTCATTATTTTTGCTGTTTTGTTCGCACTGGGATTCGGGGTATATCAGTATTTTCGCCCTTACAATCCATCACCGCAGACACTGACGTCATCACAGCAGGTAACCATGAACAAAATAAACGCTGAAATGAAACCTTACTGCGTCGGGCGCTATATGCTCGACCTGCCATCATCCTTTACAGCTTATAATGACGCTGCACCGCTGGATAACAATATCTGGGCGGCGGTGATTTCCCGGCCTGAGGATATGTATAAAACCTATCTGGCGACAAAGAAAATGTACCACCCAGGTTTTGTGCAGTTAATAGCATTACGTGAAAAGGCGCTACAAAACAGTAAAACCATAGACGCACAGGATATGCCGTTTTTAAAAAAAGTCTGGCCGTTACCCACTGGTATGGATGGTGTTATTTTTGAACGGAATGAAAACGGAGGTGCCGCGGACGCAATGCGGATTCTGGAAGGATATATTTATAGCAATGGTGTGGTTATCAAGTTTCAGAAGCAAACGGTCAATGATTCAGCTTCACGTTATGAAAGACAACGAAATGGCGATCCAATTCAAAATTATGTCACAAGTGATGTCAGCCAGATGCAGTCGCTGATGACAAGAATTAGCGGCAGGGATAATGACTTCATTCCGACGAAACCAGGTTCCTGTATCACCCATGCGTTTATTGCCACCGACCCGACGGCAAGGGAACAGGAGGATATTAACATAGGGCTCATTAGTGCTACTTTCAACAATATACGCGTTGCGCTTTCCACTGATAATTTTACGTGTGAAGAAAACACGGTGCTGGAAAGAATGGGAGAAATAACAAGCAATATTTCCCGTTCACGGGGAGGCATAGAAAGAAAAGGGGCCTTTAGTGTTAACGGGCTGCAGGCCCAGGAGTTTCTGGCAACGGGCTTGCAGGAAGACAACGATGAATCACGATATAATTTTGAAATGTATATTAATGAAATGACGGCCAGTTATAAGACTCCGGGTTTTATACTAACCCTTGATAATCAACGCATGCCGCCAACTTCCTACAGTAAGGGGGAAATTATCGCCTTCTGGGATACGATCAGCCGTAGCGTACGCGTGCGCCCCGGCGCGTTTTGAGTATATATTTTCATACAGCGAAAATTAAAATTTTATCGATAATAATTAAGTGGGGCGCTGTCTTGGTCGCAAACTATTATATTGTCGTGAATTAACTTTTAAAAAGAGGAAGATATGCCTGGAATTGTTTGCCTGGGTGATGATACCACCCATGGTGGAAAGGTGATTACCGCGTCGTCGACGATGTTTATCAATGGTATTCAGGTTGCCTTGGTCGGTGATTTGGTTTCATGTCCAGAACACGGAGTTAATCCGATAAAAGAAGGTGATCCCGGAGCGTCAGAAAATGGGGTGAACGTTGTTGTTAATAACTGCGCCTGTTCCTGTGGATGCAAAGTCATTAGTTCTCACATCGAAAATACTATTGAGTCTTAATATCATGTGGCCTATCCCCAAAGTACCCGAAAAAAGTACAATTGCCAGCTTGTCATACAAGCGATGGGGGATTGTTCTTATTTCTATTTTAATGGTTTGTTCTGTTTTTGGTTTTTCTTTGTGGGGAACGGAGGCATATACTAAAATAGTATTTTTCCTGCTACTTCCGGCATTTTTCATATGGTTATGTATTTTTGGCGCAGCGCTAAACCGTTATGAGCAGTCAAGGAGCGCTCTTTCTGCCTGGAAAGAAGAAACTGATAGAACTAAGGCTTTATGGCAGCACTGGAGCCGACAGCAGTTGTCAGTGGTTGGTAATGTTATCTTTACTCCTGAGGAAAACGGGGCCGCGAGTTTTCTTGGACCTCTGTCTGATATTCCAGCATATCCAGATAAAGTCAGGTCGTTGTCACATTCCTGGGGCTCCCTTCGTGTTTTGTCTGATATGATCGACAAACAGCTTGAGCAACAGTATCCTAGTTATCGGAAATTTTTGCATACTATTTATGTATTGCAACCCTCTGGTTGGGACAAAAAGAACGTATGCCAGATTATTCTGTCTCAATGGGAACTGCTTCCTGAAGTAAATTGTTCCGTTGAGTGTATTGGAAAATTCCACGATAACGTTAATTTTGATGGTTTGATATTAGTTCTTAGTTTCCAATGCTGGTTGGCAGGTGTATCGAAACAATTCAGCGAAATGGTCTCTGCCCAGCTTTTATCATCCTCAACTTTTTCCAGACAACATGCTGTACCGGTACTTGCCGGATTAGGCCGTGTTATGCCTGTGGATTATGAGAATATTGAAAAAGATTTAGATATGCTTTTTGAATACAATCGAATTGACAAGCGTGATTTACACCATGTCTGGCTTTCTGGTATTCCTGCTGATATTAATTCAAAACTGATTCAGTATGCAGATCGATGTCAGTGGAAACTTCCAGAGAAACATCCTTTTAATTTGATTGATTTTTCTTTTGGTCCCCCTGGTGAAATGGTATTCCCTGCTTCACTCGCATTGTTGGTTGACGCGGCTCAAAAGACTGAAGCTAACCAATTATTAATTATTCAGGCATCACCTCAGTCCAGACTGCTTTGTTTTATTACTCGGAAACTTTATTTATGACCCAGGAAAAGGAATTACAGTCAGCACGTTATGGATTTTGGGGCTATCTTGTTTTAATTGTTGGCCTTGCGGGTATAACTGCGTTTTTACTATTTATTAATCAAGATGCCTTGCTTAAATATGGACTGACATATCGCCAAATTTGGTCGGTGTGGGGTGGTGTATTTAGTTTTTTATTCTTAGGCACTATTTGCTCTCCTTTTTATTGGCGCTGGGAGCAAAGAAAAAAACAACTCATTTATTTACCACCGGAACCCTCAAGTGCTGAAACTAAAACAACTCCTGATGTGAGCACAACCATCAGAGATTATACCGATTTAAAACAGCATCTTAATCTTCGTTATGGCGTCCTTTGGCGACGCAAAGTCCACCTGCTGCTCGTCACTGGCAATGAAGCCGCTATAGAGCAATTGGTACCTGGCCTGCAGGAAAGCCAGTGGCTTGAAGGCAACCGCACCGTGCTGATTTACGGCGGGAGCCTGGCATTAGAGCCTGGCCGGGAGAAATATACCGCGCTGCGTAAACTGCGTCGCGGTCGTCCTCTGGACGGAATAATTCGCGTCGTACCGCAGTCGCTTAATCTCACCCCTCAGATTAGCGACAACGATTTACGTGGCCTGGAAAAAATCAGCGAATTGCTCCGTTATTCAGCGCCGGTCTGGCTGTGGCAACTGTGTGACAGCAAATGGTCGCAGGCAAAACGTACTGAACAGGCGGTAGGAGCCCGTTTCCCGCTGCATGCCAAAGCTGACGATATTAGCCGTCAGCTTGAGCTGATGCTGCCTGCATTGCGGATACAGGGGGTAAGTCAGGTCGCTGAGAACAACGGCCACGATTTCCTGCTGCGTCTGGGCCAGTACCTCAAAGACGGCGGTATCGTCCGCTGGACTCAACAACTGGTGCCATGGTTGGCTGCCTCTCAGCAGCGTGTTCCGTTGCGTGGTCTGATGTTCAGCCTGCCGGACAGTTACCCTGTTCATACTACTGAGGGGACAGCCGAACCTGAGAAATATATCCCCGAATCACAACGCCATGCCCTTGCTCTGCCCGCAACATGGCAGGGTATCGTTGATGACTGCATCCGTGTGCGTGGCCGCCGTGTCGGTATGGCCTGGGAGCAGACCCTTGCCTGGACACTGATGACCATTATTGGTATCTGGGGAGCGGGTACACTGCTGTCGTTCGCGGTCAACCGCATGCAGATAATCTCTGTTGCCGAGCAGGCGCATGCGCTGGTGGAGCATCCTTCCGTATCGGATTACCAGCTCACGGCTCTGCATACCCTGCGTAATGACGCTGGCCGCCTGCAGCACCGTATTCAGGAAGGAGCGCCCTGGTACCAGCGCTTCGGTCTGGACCATAACCAGCAGCTGCTCGATGCGTTGCTGCCCTGGTACGGCGTGGCAAACAACCGCCTGATACGCGACCCGGCGAATCAGGCGCTGACACAAAAACTCAGCGCATTGGCAAACTCTGCCCCCAACAGCGACCAGCGTGCACAGCTGGCGAAGCCGGGTTATGACCAGCTTAAAGCCTGGCTGATGATGTCTCGTCCGGATAAAGTCGACGGCGCGTTTTATGCGCAGACCCTGAAAACCGTGCAGCCGACACGAATGGGTATTTCTACCGGTCTGTGGCAAAGCCTGGCGCCGGATTTGTGGGCCTTCTACATCACCGAACTGCCTAAGCAGCCACAGTGGAAAATCACACCGGATGCGCAGCTGGTCAGCCAGAGTCGCCAGCTGCTGCTGCAGCAAATTGGGCGTCGTAACGCTGAAAGCACACTGTATGAAAATATGCTCAAGTCAGTGCGTCGTAACTTCGCCGATGTCTCCCTGGAGGACATGACCAGCGGTACCGATGCGCGTCGACTTTTTACTACCGAGGAGGTCGTGCCGGGCATGTTCACCCGCCAGGCCTGGGAAGGTGGCATTCAGCAGGCTATCGAAAAGGCTGCAAATTCCCGCCGGGATGAAATTGACTGGGTGCTGAGTGATTCCCGTAAAGCCGTATCGGCGGATCTGTCGCCGGAAGCGCTCAAAGCACGCCTGACAGAGCGTTATTTCATTGACTTTGCCGGCAGCTGGTTGAATTTCCTCAACAGCCTGCACTGGAACCCGGCAAACAATATTGCGGACGTTACCGACCAGTTGACGCTGATGAGCGATGTCCGCCAGTCGCCACTGATTGCCCTGATGAATACCCTCGCCTGGCAGGGACAGACAGGCCAGCAAAGCGAAGGTCTTTCGGACTCCCTCATCAAATCAGCTAAAGATCTCGTCGGTGGAAAAGATAAACCTGCCATTGATCAGTCTGCGTCAGGGCCGCAGGGGCCGCTGGACGATACCTTTGGCCCGCTGCTGCAGCTTCTGGGTAAAAACAAAGGTGGTAATGTCATGTCGGCGGACAACTCCCTGAGTCTGCAGACGTATCTGACCCGTATCACCCGCGTGCGTCTGCGACTGCAGCAGGTGGCCAGCGCTTCTGACCCACAGGCAATGATGCAGACCCTGGCGCAGACCGTATTCCAGGGCAAAAGCGTGGACCTCACCGACACTCAGCAATACGGCAGCCTGATTTCGGCAAGTCTTGGCGAGGAGTGGAGCGGATTTGGCAGCACAATGTTTGTGCAGCCGCTGACCCAAGCCTGGGAGACCGTACTTCAGCCGTCGGCAGCCAGTCTGAATGACAAATGGAGCCGCTCGGTTGTCGCGAACTGGCAGACTGCCTTTGACGGTCGTTTCCCGTTTGCTGCCAGCAAAAGCGATGCCTCTTTACCGATGCTGGCTGAATTTGTGCGTAAGGACAGTGGACGGATAGAACGCTTCTTGTCGACAGAGCTCAATGGTGTGCTACACAAAGAGGGTAGCCAGTGGGTACCGGATAAGGTCAACAGCCAGGGACTGAATTTTAACCCGGCCTTCCTGCGGGCCATTAACCAGCTGAGCCAGCTGTCAGACATCCTGTTCACCGATGGCAGTCAGGGCATCAGCTTTGAGCTGCAGGCGCGTCCTGTGCCACAGGTGGTGGAGACGCAGCTAACCATTGATGGACAAAAGCTGCACTACTTCAACCAGATGGCCGACTGGCAAAGCTTCCGCTGGCCGGGAGAGACTTACAAGCCGGGAACGATGCTGACATGGACCACGGTCAACGCCAGTGCGCGTCTGTTCGGGGATTACAGCGGGACCTGGGGCTTTATCCGCTGGCTGGACTTGAGCAAGCGTCAGCAGCTTGACCGCAGCCAGTGGATGATGAGCTTTACCGCGCCGGATGGTCGCACCCTGCAGTGGGTGCTGCGCTCCCAGTTCGGAAAAGGCCCGCTGGCGCTGTTGGATCTGCGTGGTTTCACGCTGCCGGATCACATATTCAGTGTCGACAGCGCGGCCACCGCTCAGGCGCTGATGGCTAATACGGAAAACAATGACATGGAGGGCGTCGAATAATGAGCACATTGCAGAATTTGGTTATCGCCTGTCAGGCTGACGATGCTCAGCTGCGTGAACAGGCGCAGACGCGCACGGAAAACTGGCAGCCCTGGCTGGCTCCGGTAAGCGTTGCCAGTCCGACCGGGGAAGACCCGGGATATGACGATGATTTTCAGCGTATCCGCGAAGAGGTTAATAAGCTCTCTGGTATTGATACCGAACTGATATGCACGCTTGCTGAAAAGTTACTGACCACCACGGCCAAAGACATCCGTATTGCGACCTATTACTGCTGGGCGCGATTGCACCAGGATGGCGAAGCCGGCTTTGCCGAAGGGCTTGAACTGCTTGCCGGATTATTGCAGCGCTACGGCATGCAGCTTCACCCGCAGCGGGACCGAAGCCGCAAGGCTGCACTGGAATGGCTTGCCGGTAGCCGTGTCCTGGACAGTCTGTCACTGTTTCCGGAGGTCATCCGCGAGGATGCACAGCGTACCGCCGGGGCCTTGCTGCTCATCAGTACCCGTCTGGAGACCGAGCCGGAAGCATCGCGGCCAGAGCTGAATGCCCTGTACAGCGGGCTGGAGTCTCGCCTGATGAAGGCCGGGGGTGTGGATGCCGTGGTACCGCAGAACGCAGGGAATAAGGCGCAGTCACAGCCCTTTACGCATGCGACCGAGTCAGATGCGCCGGTTCTGAGCCGCATCACCTCCGGTCAGGATTTGCTTGCACAGGCCCGTACTCTGACGGGATATCTGCGCGAGCAGCCCGATGGCTGGCTTGCCGCACACCGGCTGATGAAAAGCCTGCGCCATGACACGCTGAGAGCGATCCCTGCACCGGATGCCGAAGGGAAAACACGTATCGAACCACCGCGGGCTGACCAGCGGGCAATGCTTAAACGGTTGTACCTGCAGCAGAGCTGGCTGGAGATACTGGAGCAGGCGGACAGCAGCTTCTCGCGTGGTGCTAATCACCTCTGGCTGGATTTGCAATGGTATATCCACCAGGCTCTGGTGAAATTGGGGCACGATGTGCTGGCCGATATCATCATCGCCGATCTGAAAGGGCTGCTGAGCCGTCTCACAGGGCTTGAAACGCTGGCCTTTAATGACGGAACGCCGTTTGCCGATGAGGTCACGCTCAACTGGATAAATCAGAGCGTGCTGGACGATTTGTCCAACTGGCGGGATGAGCCGGTCAGTGCTGCTGGTGAGACAGATAACGATATCCTGCTCCTCGAGCCGGAAGCGCTGGAGAAAGCGGACACTGACGGTCTGGATGCCACACTTCACTGGCTCCAGACCCGTCCTGGTTGCGACTCTACCAAAGACAAATGGCTGCTGCGCCTGCTGATGGCCCGCATAGCCGAGCAAAAGGGTAAAAATGAGCTGGCCCTGCATCTGCTGGGTGAACTCGATAGCGCCGCACGGTCAATCACCCTCACGCAGTGGACACCGGCGCTGTTATTTGAAGTGAAATCCCGTCGCCTCAGACTGCTACGCATGAAAGCTACACGCAGTGAAACCGATAAATCACGTCTTCAGCCTGAGATGGACCAGCTTCTTGCCGGTCTGATTGCGCTCGACCCGGCAAGCAGTGCGGTGCTTTGCGGATAAAAACGCCTGGCTACCTTTAACATTCCTAAATTCAGGTTTTTTATGGACGACTTAACCCTGCGTTATTACGACGCTGAAATGCGCTATCTGCTGGAAGCCGGCGAAGAGTTTGCCCGTGCTCACCCCGAGCAGGCGGCAATGCTCAATCTCGATAAAGCGGGCGCGCGCGACCCGTATGTGGAGCGCCTGTTTGAGGGCTTTGCCTTCCTGATGGGACGGCTTCGCGAGAAGCTCGATGACGATCTGCCGGAACTGACCGAAGGGCTGGTTAGCCTGTTGTGGCCGCATTACCTGCGCACCATTCCGTCGATGTCGGTGGTGGAGTTCACCCCTGACTGGCGTGAGATGAAAGAGCCGATGCGTATCGTCAAAGGCTTCGAGGTGAACTCACGGCCCATCGGTGAGAAGGGAACACGCTGCCGCTACACCACCACCAGAGAGATGACCCTTCAGCCGCTGGCGCTGGAGCAGGCCCGCCTGTCGACTGACCCTGACGGGCGTTCGGTCATCAGCCTGCGTTTTAACTGCAGCCTCCTTGCCGACTGGAGCCGTGTCGATCTCAGCCAGATCCCATTTTACTTCAATGCTGACGCACCGCTGGCCTGCGCCATGCATGAAGCCTTTACCATGAACACGGCCCGTCTCTGGCTGCGCATGCCGGGTGACACGGACAGAAGACCGATGGACGGGTATTTCACCGCACTGGGGTTTGGTGATGATGACAGGCTGTGGCCGAAGGGAGACAGCAGTTTCAGCGGCTACCAGTTGCTGCTGGAGTATTTCACCTTCCGCGAGAAATTCATGTTCACCGGCCTGCGTGGGCTGGAGACCGTACTCTTTCCGGCTGAACTCCCCTGGTTTGAAATCGAGGTGGTGCTGGCAGAGCGTTGGGAGCATGATTTCAGCTTTACCGAAAAGCATCTGCGCCTGAACTGTGTGCCGGTGATTAACCTGTTCCCGCTGGAATCTGACCCGCTGACGCTAAACTCCCTGCAGACCGAATACATGCTGCGCCCGATGCGCGTGCAGGATGGCCATACCGAGATATATGCGGTGGATTCGGTGATGTCATCGAGCCAGCATACCTACGTGCCATTTTCAAGCTTCCGCCACAAGGGCGGAATGATGCGCCATGAAGCCCCGGAATATTACTACCACACCCGCGTGCGCCGTGGCCCGTCGGGGTTGCATAACACCTGGCTTATCCTCGGCGGGGAAGCGTTTGATAACCACACGGTGCCGGAGGATGAAAGCCTGTCGCTGACGCTAACCGGCACCAATGGCCAACTACCTCGCAGAGCGTTGCAAAGTACCGTGCTCGATACAGTGATGAAAACCACTTCAGCCAGTATCGCCGTGCGTAACCTGTGTGCGCCGACGCTGCCTTGTTATCCCCCGGCGCAGGATCGCTTTCACTGGCGTGTGCTGAGCCATCTCGGCAGCGGTTTCCTGTCGATGATGGACAATGCCGACGTGCTGCGCGGCACGCTGGCGCTGTACGAGTGGACCGACAGCGAGATGAACCGCCGTCGTCTGGAGGCGATTATCGATGTGAAGCACAGTGAAACGGAACGCTTTGAGCAGGGATATCTGGTGCGCGGGGTGCAGATTGAGGTGACGCTTGAGAGCAACGGCTTTGCCGGGCGCGGCGATATCTGTCTGTTCGGCGAGATGCTGAGCCGCTTCTTTGCACTGTACACCGATATCTATCTGTTTAACCGCCTGATTATTATTCTGCAACCGACCGGAGAGCGCCTGGAATGGGAAGAGAAGCACAACCGCCGCATTCCCGGCTGACCCCGCGGCTGGAGGCCGATCTTCACCGCATCAACTTTTATCGTTTATGCCAGCTACTGGAGAAGCGCCATCCGGACAGGCCGCTGATGGGCTCTACCAGCCATCCGGCGGATGACCCGGTACGCTTTGCGCCGCATCCTGGGATGGGGTTCCCGGCCAGTGAACTGAAGGCTGTCGAGTATGACGAGGATGATGACAGCAGGCCACCGCTTATCCGCACGACCTTTATGGGGATGTACGGTGTTGATTCGCCTCTACCGACCGCCTATCTCGATGACATTTCCCAGCGCCGGGAAGGACATGAGGCGCTGCAGGGGTTTCTGGATATTTTCAGTCATCGCATCCTGACGCAGTTTTACCGCGTCTGGCGTAAATACTCGTATCCGGCCACGTTTGAGCCAGGGGGAACTGACTCCATTTCGCAGTCGCTGCTGGGTCTGGTGGGGCTGGGCATACCAGGCACCGCGAACCATATAGCCACGCCAGTGTCCCGCTTTCTGGCGCTACTGGGTGTGCTGCAGCAGCCGGGCAAAACTCAGGAAGGGATGCAGGCACTGGTGCGCCTGCTGGCCCCCGATACGACGGTGCAGGTGAGTCCGTATTGTCTCCGGCCTGTAGAGATTGAAAGGCCGCTGGGTTTTTACGGTGACGAAGAGTTTCTGCTTGATGGCAATACGCCTCTGGGTGACGAAGCGATGGATGCCAGCAGTCAACTGCTGATTGCGCTCACGACGGATAACGAACAGGAAGCGCAGGGCTGGAAACCGGACGGTCTGTTGTATCAGGACTTTCTGGTGATGCTGCGGGTTTATCTCGGGTGGCGTTTTAAGGCAAAAATTACTCTGACCACCCGGACCTGTCTGCTGGCTGCGCCGCCGCTCGGTGAAGGTCGCTTCTGGCTGGGGATGAATGGCGTGCTGGGCGCGGAAGACGAATATCTCCTGGACGATATCCCGCAGACCTTCACGACGGAACTGGGCTATTACACCGGCCTGCAGCCCTCAACACCACAACAAGGAAACCGACGTGTTACGTACAAATTCAATTAAGACTTCGCGCTGGCTGCTACCGCTGCTGACATTCAGCCTGGCAGGCTGCGGGGTGACGCAGAGCGTCACCGATGGCACTAAATCGGCGTTTAACGCCGTGTTCTACAAAAAAATCAAGGTGCTGCACCTCGATTTCACCGCACGTGAGGCGCTGAACACCGACTCCCGTGAAAGTAACTCGCTGTCTCAGCCGGTGGTGATAAGGGTTTATCAGCTCAAAGACCGCAAAACCTTTGATAAGACGGTGTATCAGCAGTTGCTTCAGGATGATAGCACCATTCTGAAAGACGACATGCTGGCCAGTCGTGATGTCGTGGTGAAACCGGGTGGCGATGCAAACCTTGATATGCCAATGGAAGAAAAGGCGCAGTTTGTCGCGGTGGTAGGGCTCTTCCGCCATCCGGATATGGACAACAACGCCTGGAAGCAGGTTATCAAACGCAGTGACCTGGATCCGGATAAACCACGTATCCTGGAAGCAGGTGATAACTCTCTGACGCTACAGCCGCTTAAGGAAGACTGATGCCCTACGGACATAACGCGCCTTCGCTATATGAAATGTTAACGGGAAATTTTACAGGCGGACTCAACCTTAGTCAGGTCAGTGAAGAAAATCAGGTCATCCTCTCGGTGCTGGATAACATGCAGCGCGTTCTCAACTGTCGTGCCGGTACGCTGTCGCATCTGACAGACTACGGGCTGCCGGATATGACCAAAATTCTGCAAGGCATGCCGGGAACGGCCCATGAGCTGATGGGCACATTATCTGCCGTCCTGCTCAAGTATGAACCCCGCCTGAAAAAAATAACCGTTGTCCTGCTGGAACAGAACGTCCCCGGCGAACTGCGTTATGCCATTGACGCTGAACTTAAAGGGATTGGTCTGGTGCGCTACGGGACTGAGTTTATGCCCGAAGGACGGGTCCTGTTAAGGCATCTCAGGCAACAACAATATCTCGATACGACCCTCCGTATATAAGGTTTGATAACATCATGTCAGTAAAATCACAGTTCCTGAAAAAGTTGCAGGCACGACAACCTGCACCAGTTCCTGCCATCAGCAAGAGTCAGGCTGATATTGCAGAGTTTCGCCAGCGGATGGCTCAGCTTCAGGAGCAAATGGACGCGTGGCTGACGGATACGGGACTGAATGTGGAGCCACTGACCGTATCCGTTCCGGATCTGTTGGTGGAGGGCGGGGCTTTTGAGATTTCCGGTATCGTTTTGCGCTATGACAGCCGGGCGGTCAACTTTATGCCGATCTTTCTGTATGGACAGGGCGTCGCCGGTTGTGTCGAGGTGACTTTCTGTTCCGGGGACAAGGTGATTTCTCAAGGACGTCTGTTCATGCGGGTGGGGAACGCAAATGGCTGGATCTTTACTCCCCCTGATACCTCATCCCGGTCCGGACAACTATTTGATGAAGGTGTATTTTTCGGTCTGATTTTAGCGCTGCTGCCATAGCGATAACATTCATTCCTTTAATGCGTCATTGCATTTTAAATCGCCAAATAGCCCTACAGATCAACTAATGAAATTAACCGAAACGGATATGCAGGCCCTCCAGGATGACCACACATATAACGTTAAAAACCGGCGGCGATCCGCGCACGCTGCCAGATTACGCCGCCCTCCTCCATGAACTCAGCAAGCTGACGCATCCTGCTCGCCCGGATGTGAACTGGCAGTATGTCGAAAGACGCTGTCTCTCTCTGTTCGAACAGAACGGTGTGGAGTTGCAGACTGCAGCCTGGTACACCCTTGCCCGTACTCACCTGTCTGGATTAGCAGGCCTGAACGAAGGGCTGGCGATTCTGGAGGCCCTGATTAGCCATCAGTGGGACGTTTTCTGGCCTAAGACGCTACACGCTCGTATGGAAATTCTTAGCGGCCTGAGCCCGCGACTGCAGCAGCGCATGCGTATGCTTCCACTCAACAACAGCCATCTTAGTGAGCTTTATCGTGCTGAAGCGTTGCTTACCCGGCTGGGTTCGGTGCTCCAGCGCCTTGAACTGAAGCACCTTAGCCAGTTCGATACATTACGAACGTTGGTACGTTCGAATGCTGAACGGCTGGAAATCCGTAATGACGCATCAGATTTGAATGCGATTAAGCTGCCCGGTCGTGACTTACCTCAGCAGAGGGCGGAATCGGTTGGCGAAGTGAAATGGGTCTATGTTGTGCAGCCGGAAAATCAGCCGAATGCAGAGGATCGTAGGACAGCCCACGGAGCTGCCAGAGCATGGAAACCCTTTGTCGCCGGGATGTGTTCTATGCTGGTGGTCAGCCTCGCCGCGGCGTGGGGAGGGGGCTTTCTGTCCAGACCCGATCCCTTAACGACTCAGGCCATTGCCTCGCTGGCGCCGTTACCTGAAGTGCTTACACCTGTTCAGCAAGACGCGTTAGCACAGCAAGGTACTTTACCGTCCACATTTATCACAGAAACGCAGCAGCAGCTTGCCCGACTGGATAAGCTGCCTCCTGACTGGAATATTTCCTACAGCCTTCAGTTGTTAGCGCAACTCCAGACATTGCGGCCGGAGGAGGCGAAGCCGCTCACCTCACAGTGGCAGCAAAAATTTAACGCGGCAGCGTTGCCTGTCGACGCTATGAACAGTTGGTATGAAGGAATGATGAAGCTTCAGCAACTGAGTCATCGGCTGAGCAGTCTGGATGAGCAAAAAGGAAAATACATCACGGTGAGTGAGCTTAAGTCGGTGATTTTTTCGACTATACAGTCATTTAACCAAACAATACCGGCTGAAGAACAACTCCGACGCCTGTCACAGCATCCAGCCGGAGATGCGCTTCCTGAAGCCGAAAAGACCCAGCTGGAGTTGCGCCTAAGACAGCTTGCAGCGCGTTACGCTCAAATAAAACAGGAATCTTCTGCTCAGTGAATTCTGGCGATAAAAAGGTGAATGCGCGTGAAGGTCAAAGTGTCCCTGCAGGAATCGAAATTGTGTTTATGGCTGTGTTTTATAAGGATTATTTCAATGGTGATTTTTTCGATACCATCATGGATACCATCAAACGATAAAAACGTCTCATTAAGGCCATAGAGATCGGCCTATTTCGTCAGTTTCAATAATGGATGGATGAAAGAACGACGGGGCAGGGGGCTGGCAAATCTGCGAAAAGGCTGAAAAATGCGCAAAAAAGCTATCACACCCCACGCATTATACAATGCTGCTCGCAAACCAGCGCCAGCTCTGGAAGTCAGGGGTATATCCCCTAAAGCATTTTTTCACTTTCTGTATACCGGAATGGCTTTAAATCGCTCACCATCCAGCGCTAAAACCGGGTTTAACCGTGTATACCATCGCCCCATGTGACATGACGTATTTCCATTCATAAATCCCTTTATTTTATCGAATTTGACACAATGCCCGCCCGCAGTAATCAGGTCGTCAAGTAAATATCGTTGTGCTGTTCATGACACACCTGCTCCCTCAAGAATTGATCACAGCGAGAAAGAATATGGATAACCCGGACAAAATTTACGTCCCTGAGGTCACTGCAGCGACAGAGTCGCAGTCCTCTGCAGAATGCTTCACTTTTGGCGATCCCATTCCGGTACTGGACCGGCGCGAACTGCTGGACTATGTGGAATGCGTGCAGATTGATCGCTGGTATGAGCCGCCGGTAAGTTTTGCAGGGCTGGCACGTACCTACCGCGCCGCCGTGCATCACAGTTCGCCAATAGCCGTTAAGCGCGACATTCTCAGCAGTACCTATATCCCGCACCGCCTGCTCAGCCAGCAGTCTTTTGCCCGCTTCGTTCAGGATTATATGGTGTTTGGTAATGCCTATCTGGAAAAGAGTACTAACCGACTGGGCGGTGTCCTCACACTTGAGCCAGCGCTGGCAAAATACACCCGGCGCGGCGTTGACCTGGAATCCTACTGGTTTGTTAACTACGGTCTGACGACACAGCCTTATGAGTTCACCAGAGGCAACATTTTTCACCTGATGGAGCCGGACATTAACCAGGAGATTTACGGGCTGCCCGGCTATCTCTCCGCCATCCCGTCAACCC
>OKPJ01000289.1_pt1 | contig 16589 bp, 16 predicted proteins | sample 1612811 | NCBI WGS metagenome assembly OKPJ01 (sample SAMN04436818, study PRJEB24849) | human gut metagenome | biome: human gut; feature: NICU; material: stool | host: Homo sapiens | place: USA: Saint Louis, MO | collected 2011-05-19 | reverse complement strand
CGGTGGAGCTGCATGACAAAGTCATCGGGCATTATCTGAACATAAAACACTATCAGTAAGTTGGAGTCATTACCGGCAACGCCTGCTGATGGATCTTGCCATTGACTGCTGGCGATTTAATGATCAGAGAATAGATGCTTATATAGTAGGCACTGGACCCGGAAACGAATTTACGCTGTAAAAATATCCTTCATCGTAAAGTACCCCCTGGAACGTTATGTTTACCAGGGGCTGGGTATTCAACCTCTAAAGGTAGCGCTGATTATGAATGGATCACATTCAGAATCACGCCCTTTACGTCGTAAACGCCGTAAAGCCCGCTCACCGGGGTTAAAAGGGATTACTTTGACTTCTTCATTGCTGTTAGATGGTTAAGGCTAATCAGGGCAGGGGGTAGGGTGGCAGAATTTATAGCCCGGTAACCGGCTACGCCGGGCTTTCGGCGCCATTTGACTCCACAGACACATGTAACCTCATCTGGCGCCTCCATGCCGCTGACGCGGCATCCAGAAGTTTCCCGATGCTGTAAGTCTTAACGTCTGCTTTGTGCCAAATGCTGACGCTCAGGAATTGAGTTTCAGGTACTTTAAAAGCGAGGCTAGAGACTCGACAGGTCCAGCGTGACAACTAGGTGAGCGGGTTTCATCCCAGGGCATTGCATCATCAGTGCAGAAGTCTCCTGCACATTCCATTTCAAGACGTTCGTCAATTAAACCAACAGGAACCCAGACATAAGGTACGTCTCGCAGACTGTTAGGCACAGTTGAGCCACATACATTGCAAAAATCTGTACGGTACCCCGTTGGCTTAGACCATGAAGCAATGCAGTTTTCCCCTTTAATCCAGCGAAACTCACTGTCTTTGACTAGTGTGGCGAGATTGTAACCCACGCCGCTCTGCTTTCTGCAAAGCGAGCAATGACAACGATAAAACACTGCTGGTTTATGAGTAAGTTCAAATTCAATTGTTCCACACAAACAAGATCCATTCATTTCAAAACCATTCCTGCAAGGCCTAAGAGATTTTATGAAACATTACCATCTTTTTTGTACTGAATAGGAGCGCTCTTTTTGTCAACTCAAAATCAGCTATCAGTCGGTCTGAATATCCGCTCTTCGCTCATAACGGACTGCGCTCACTTATTGCAGTGAGCGTTACCTTGTGTTTAATGCCAGCCTGGTATAGTCAGGTTGACAGTGCCGGTTTCAGGTCTTCGTCATTAAAAACGGTTCCGGTCTTCAGGACGCCATAACACCAGTGCACCAGTTTCCGCATCAGCGCGCCAATGGCCACCATTTTAGGTTTACCCCGCAGGCACATCTCATCGTAAATATTACGCATTCGCTTATTGTAGATTTTTCCGCACAGGGCGGACATGTAAAGCTTCGCTCTCAACTGAGGGGGGCCGATTTTCGACATCCGCGGCCGGCGCCGGACCGATGTGCCTGAGCGTTTCTCGATCGGCACCACGCCCAGAAAGGCGGCAGCCTGCTCAGCCGATACAAAGTTATGGCTGCGAAGCACGACCAGCATATGCATCCCCAGCTGGGGACCAACCGATTTAATTGAGGTCAGCAGTGTATAATCACGCCTCAGTGCAGGGCTGGCTTTGATATGTGCTTTTATCTGCCGCTCGATATTACTTACCTCCTCGCGCAGAAGCTGCGCCATACGCCTGCAGGAACTGATAATATCTGCAGGTGTGTCTGTCGACAGGTATTTTTCCAGCCTGTTCTCCTCACGCAGGGCATCACCCAGCAGAACATCCCGCCGTCGCAGGAGTGCACCGAGATATCTGATTTCGGGTGCCGGCGGCTCCCAGCAGTGTGGCTTCTTAAGGAATGCGTAACAGGCCAGCATATACGCATCCACCTTATCCGTTTTTGTCATGATTCCCATGCCACGCGCAAACTCCCGACTACGGTGAGGGTTGGCCAGAGAAACCCGGAAACCGGCATCATGTAATTCAGTGGCCAGCCGTTCGTGATAAACACCGGTAGCTTCCATTACCACATGAACATCTTCCGGACTGCAATGTTGAAGCCTGAGCCAGCGAAGAATATTTTCAACTGAATGTCTGTTATTCTGGATGTTACGGGTTTTTATGCGTCCTTTGATACCGTCATAAAGCATGCAAAGATCCAGGGTGTTTTTACTTACGTCAATGCCGACTGGAAACATGGTTAAACTCCTCTCACATAAACCGTCACGCCTGTTCGCCTTGTACATACGGAGTCGAGCTCCCGGTAACCGTTCAACCTGATGTGCTGGCGTGAAAGGTGAAGCGGAGGGCCATATGCTGCTAAACAAGGTTCAGCGGTGCAGACTTTTCTGACCTTAAGGGAAGGGGGCGGCTCACTCTGCTTCAGTGGTGGTAGCTAATCACCACAAACTGTTAGATACAAGGGAAGGGGGGATGTCACCCAGGTCGACAAACTGCTGCACGGCGACGAGAACGTCGTCTGCGCCGATGACGGCTACACAGGCGTCGAAAAGCGCTCCGAGCATGCCGACCGAGAAGTGATCTGGCAGGTCGCAGCACGCCGCAGCACCTACAAGATGCTCGATAAACGCAGCGCCCTGTACAAAGCCAAGCGCAAGATCGAGAAGGCCAAGGCGCAAGTGCGAGCGAAGGTAGAGCCCCCGTTTCGCGTGATCAAGCGGCAGTTCGGCTACACCAAGGTACGTTTCCGAGGGCTGGTGAAGAACACTGCACAACTGGTGACGCTGTTTGCCCTGTCGAACCTATGGATGGCCCGCCGACATTTGCTGGCAAGCGCAGGAGAGGTGCGCCTGTAATGCGGAAAATGGCCGTCGCAAGGTGCTCGCGACGGCTGAAAGCACCGAAATGAGCGAGTGATCCGATCGTTTTTGATCGGTTCACCGCTTTCAAAATCAGCAGTGGCTGAAGTCAGCCGGAAATACAGGGCTACTTCAGACCATCCCTAGCTAGGGCTCGTAGTTCGGCGCAAGGCTGAAGTCGCTTGGCTGCTTCGCTGTGCAGATCCATGACCCACTTTCCATCAAACTCCCGGTTGTAGTTCCACAAGCATCTCGCGAGTCTTGCCGGCCCGCTCCACTAACAAGACCACAACATCTCCAACGTTCTTGTCGTCTAGCCGGGCCTGTAATGTGGTGACGTCGTCAACGGCGATACCGTCGATGCTGATAACGCGATCGCCGGGCACGATGCCGCCTGCGGTGACCTCGACGCCGACGAGCCCGGCCCTGTGCGCCGCCGAGCCCGGCGCCACGCGCAATACGAATACGCCCTTACTGCCGGTCAGCGCCTGCAGACGCGTGTTGAGCTGCTCATCCACCTCGATGCCCAGCGCCGGACGGATGTACTTGCCGGTCTTTATGAGTTGCGGCACCACGCGCATGACGGTATCGACCGGCACCGCAAAGCCTATGCCGGCCGAGGCGCCAGACGGACTGTAGATGGCGGTATTGATGCCGATCAGCCGCCCAGCCGAATCGAGCAGCGGGCCACCGGAATTGCCGGGGTTGATGGCGGCGTCGGTCTGGATCAGGTGATCGATGGCCGGGCCGCCCGCTTCTCCCGGCAACGAGCGGTCGAGCGCGGAGACGATACCAGTGGTGAGCGTCCAGTCCAGGCCGAAGGGGTTGCCGATAGCAAACACCTTCTGACCCACCTTGAGGTCGGCACTGGTGCCGACCGGCACGGCCGGCGGGCGCTTGAAACCGACGCCGATCTTGAGCACGGCGATGTCGTGCGCGGGGCTCGTCCCCACCAGCGCGGCCTGGTAGTCGCGGCCGTCGGCCAGTTTGACGGTGGCTTCGGACGCGCCCTGGATGACGTGGAAGTTGGTGACGACGTGGCCAGCGTCGTCCCAGATGAAGCCCGAGCCAGTGCCGCGCGGCACGGAGAACACGTTGCGCGTCCAGACATCGCGTACTAATTGCGCGGTGGTGATGTAGACCACCGAGGCGCGCGATTTTTCGAACAGTTCGATGGTGGTTTTCTCGTCCGCCGCCAGATCGCCACGCGCCATCACGGTGCGTTCTGCTGCCTCGCGCGGACTGAACCAGGCCTCGATGGCGTGCAGAAACTGCCACAGCAGCATGAGCGCGGCAATACAGGCGGTGATGAAGAGCCAGCGCCGGACGAAGCGGTCCGGCGCGGGGCGTTTGTACGGGTCTAGATAGGCCATGAGACGTCTCCTGTTGATGGGCAATCAGCGCCACAGCCCGCTCGGGCGCCAGCGCGGTGGGCGCGTCGCCAAAGCGGATTCCGGAAAAAATGGGGCGCGCGGAGTGGCAACGCTGATGCTGGCCCAGGCGCCAACGTCAGCAGGCGTGCGATGCGCTCTTGCGTTGCCGGACGCGTGCGCAAGCAGGAGGGCTCGGGATTGCCCCATCCCGGCCATAGCCAGGCACGCCAGGAGCGGCTGACCCGCTCGATTTTCGCCAGCGCGGACGCCAGCCCCTGCGGGTCGCCAGTCAGTTCCGCCGCAAGGCGGTCAGCGTCGAACTCACGCACGCGAGACAAGCCGAGCTGTGCGAGCAGGGCCAGTTGGGGCGATGCGGCCAATAATAATAGACCAGGCCAATAGACCTCCGCCGCGCCAACCAGCAGCGCGGGCAGGCTGAGCAGGATCGCGATCTGTCCCATAAGGGCCAGTAGGCACGTGAGGCGACTGACGGAATCCGCCAGCCCCATGACACGCAGATCCTCATTAGCGATGTGCGCGACCCCGTGCGCGAACACACCCGCCAGCTCGCGTGGGCTCAGGCTGCGCAGCAGGCCATCGGTGAGGGCGATCGATGCCTCCTGCTTCGATCCGGTGGCGAAGGCGTTGACGACGGCACTGGGCACATAGTGCGGCACCGGCATGGCGGGCAAACCGGCACTGGCGGGCAGCTCGAGCAACAGGGCCCACATCTCGTGGGCTTGTTGCGGGTGCAAGGCCCGTACGCGGTACAGGCGCAAGCTCAGCGCCGACGCGGCTACCGGTTCCAGCAGCAACGCACCTGCAACGGCAAACAGCGCGAGCCACAGGCAGCCTTCCCCAAATGGCAGTCTCCCTGCTGCGGCTGCGATCCCGACCAGGGTCAGGACCAACAGCCCGGTCTGCAGGCGGTTGAGCCAGCGGTGTTGCAAGAGCGCAGTGCGCGGATCACTCGGATGATGACGGGTCATGCTCAGAGGTCTCGACGGCGCGGTCGCCGCGCTTGCGCAGCAGCCAGTAGGTCGCACCCAGAGCCAGCGTGGCGACTGCCAGCGCGGCTATCTTTGCGGGGCTCGCGTCGGAGTCGAGGATCACGAACTTGCGGGAGAGTGCGATCACCGCGATCAGGACCACCGTCTTGACCTGGATGATGCTGTCCCGACGCAGCGCCACGCGCACGATGGAATGCTTGAACTCCATCGCGATCAAGAGCGTCATGATCATGCCGAACACGCTCTGGAATACCTTGTGGTCCAGGGGATTGAAGGCATCGAGAACCAGCAGCGTGAAGACGAAGGAGATGAGCTGGAACAGCGACACCACGATGATGACGGCGATCACCGCCGACAGCACGAGCGCGACGACCTGCTCGAAGCGCTCGTAAAAACTCATTATGGCCAATTGGTCACGCAAGACCTGAAATGGGTTAAGGCGTTTTGATTTCATGACGATGAACTCCCTGGAAAACGGCTGCTGTCGAGACGGCGGCGCATTGCGCTGATGTGTCCTTCAATCAACTCGGTCGACATGCCAAGCGTCGACATCACCTGTTCCGCCAGCCCAATAGCTGCGGCAAAGGATTGCTGATAAACGCGCACGTTAGGCATGGCGCGAAATGCATCGGCCGCGGTCGTACTTCTGCATGACACCCACAAGGTCAGCGCCGGACGGCGCTCGGCAATCGCCTGGGCGATGCGCAACGCTTGCTGGGCATGGGCGAACGTCAGCACCACCAAGTGCGCATGCGTCAAGCCGGCAGCCAGCAAGGTATCGGGCCGACTGGCATCGCCATGGAACACCGGCGCGCCGGCGGCACGCGCGGCCTCGACCTTCTGCGCGTCCGCCTCCAGCAGCAGATGCACCACGCCGGCGTGGCGAAGAATCTCGCTGACTGTAAGGCCAAGCTCGCCCGCGCCGCAAACGATGACATGGTTTCGATATCGCGTCGTCTGCGCGGCGATCTCGACTTCTTCAGCCTGGGGTGGCTGAATGACGCCGCCGGTGCGGCTCAAGAACCGGGCAAGTACATCGTGATGGCGGATCAGTAGCGGTGCCAGGGCCATGCTGAGCACCAGCGCGACCAGCATGGGTTGGACGACGGTCGCGGGGATCAGATGCTGCTGCAAGACCGTGCCCAACAACAGCAGGGCGAACTCGCCGCCGTGCCCCAACGCTATGCCCGCGCGCCAGGCATCGAGGGCGGACAGGCGCGTCGCCCGCAAGGCCAGCGTATTGAGCAGGATCTTGACTGGTACCAGCACCACCAGCCACGCCAGCACCGCCAGCGGTGCCGAAAGAATCTGTGCTGCGTCCAGTTGCAGGCCGATGGTCACGAAGAACACACCCGACAACACATCGCGAAAGGGCCTGAGGTGGCTTTCCATGTGGTGCCGGAAGTCGCTCTCGCCCAGGACCATCCCGGCGAGGAAGGCCCCCAGGGCGGCGGATACGCCGACCGCGTGCGCAGCGGCGGCGGCAGCCACCACCACGCACAAGGAGACGAGCACGAACGATTCCTCGTGGCCCCGCCGCGCCACCCAGCCCAGCAGGCCATGCAACAGACGGCGCGAGGCGAGGGCCGCTGCCGCGAACAGCAGCAGCACACCGAATACTTCGAGCAGCACATGCTCGATCCTCGGCGACTCGCCGCGCGCCCAGATCGCCAGCAAGGCCAGCAGGGGCACGCTGGCCAGGTCCTGAAAGACCAGCACGGCGATGGCACTGCGGCCGTGGCGGGTGGTGAGCTCGCCTTGGTCGGCCAGTTGTCGGCTGACCAGCGCCGTGGACGACATGGCCGCCGCAGTGCCGAGCAGCGCGGCGCTCTGGCCGGGCTGCCCCAGCCACATCAATAGCAGGATCAGCGGCGGGGCCACGGCGATCATCTGCAGAGCGCCCGCCATCAGCACCGTCCTGCGGGCGAGCCAGAAGTGTCCGAGGGAGAATTCCAGTCCGACCATGAACAACAGCAGCGCCACGCCCAGCTCGGACAGAAAGCTCAGCGTCTCCCCCGGCGCGATCACGCCGATGACTGAGGGGCCCAGTACAACGCCGACAGAGAGATACCCCAGCAAGGCGGGCACTCTGAACGCCGCCGTCGCCATCGACGCCAGGCTGCAAGCCGCCAGCAGGATTAGTGTAGTGCCGAGTAAGGCCTGCATCGGTCAGCGTCCCACTTGCGTCGACGTCCAGCGCACGATGTCCTGCGCGCCCATCGCGCCGGCCTGACGGGCGATCTCCCGCCCACCCTGGAACAGGGCGAGCGTCGGGATGCTGCGGATACCGAACTGCGCGGCCAGGTGGGGCTCAGCCTCGGTATTCACCTTCGCCAGCCGGATCCTCGGTTCGAGCTGGTGCGCCGCTTGCTGGAACTGTGGCGCCATCATCTTGCACGGCCCGCACCATGGCGCCCAGAAATCGACCAGTAGCGGCAGATCGCTGCGCTCCACGTGGCGCGAGAACGTCGCCGTGGTCAACTCGATGGGCTCGCCCGTGAACAAGGGCTGCTGGCAGCGGCCACAGTTGGGATGTTCCGATAGCTTCGCAGTCGGTACGCGGTTGATGGACTGGCAATGCGGGCAGACGAGGTGAAGATCATTCTTCATGGTTCGCCTCCTTGGACCACAGTGAGGCTGCCTCGCTTCGGGTCACAGACAATGCCGACCAATCAACGCCTTGGAGCCAATCGTTCCCGTTTTTGCTTACTCCGGCCTCTTCCAGATGAGCAGCGATGAATGCTTCGGCCTGCATGAGCCACCTTCGGACAGCATCTTCCTTACCAGGAATCAGCAGGATTTCAGAGACGCTGCTGGCATTCAGCCCGTCCACACGGATAAGCAGAAAAATGCGCCGCCACAAACGCGGCATGTCCTTCAGCAGGTCAAATGCAAAAGCGAGCTCGCTCGACCGATCAATCAGCTCCTCCTGTTCCGCGATCGTTGCGACATCGGGATGCTGACTGCCAGCGAAGATATCGGCCAGCTTGAGTGTGTCATCGGGCTGATAAAATTCGAAGATTTCCTCTTCCACCATGGCCTCGGCCACGTCTTGGGCATCCGGTTCGACCGGCGCGTCCAGAGAAACGAATTCGCCAAATTGCCGGCTGCTTGCCACTTCGTTATCCAGGACGGCGAACAGATGCTTCAAAAGACCGGTGTAAGCCTCTTTTTCCCCCGGCACGGATTGCCATTCCACCTCAGCTCGGACAATCGCTTCATCCACCACGTCGCGCAGCGTCGGATAATCGCGCGGTAAATCGCCGACGGCCCGCAGATAAGCCAGCTCACGCCTTGCGACAGCCTCAAGTTTCGACAGTAGAGGCATTCGGGCCACCTCGGCCTCATGGGCGGCTGATGCGGGTTTTGCGGCAATCCGCACCTTGAGCTCGCGCAAGCGCTCGCGTCGTGCTTTGCGCTTGATTTGATCCTGAGCATGCAGTCGGTCAAAATGCTTCTTGGCCTGACGGAACAACGACTGTGCGAGCATCTTCGCGAGGGGCGTCAGCTCCTCATGTGATGCAGTAACGCTGACAATCTTTTTGCCGGGCAGGTGCATATAGCCACTGGCCAGAAATTGCCGCTTGATCTTGTCGCGATCAAGGACGATTTGAAGTCGCGCTGAATCTTTAGTGTGTTTGTCGAGCAATGGCTTGAGGGCGTGCTCGATCACATTTCCCAAAGCTCTCTGCCAAGGTTCATGCAACTCTTTGTCGATAGCTCGATAGCTATATTGTATCTGCATGTATGACTCCTTCGATGTCATTTCTATGGAGGCATGAATCGAGGATGCTCATATCCATAGATTTTGGTTTGGCACGCTCTTACCCCAGGCGCGTTTGCGAAGACTCCAACTCAAGAACAAAAGCGTGACGCCATAGACTGCCGCATGGAAACCCAACAGCCAGCCTGCGGCCACGAATGACTCGACCGGACGGGTAAAAAATATCCACAAGACGATAGCACCAAGGATAATCGAGAGCAGTCCACTGAGGGCAAGCCAGATTTCACCCTTGATTTCCCGACGCAGCCGAACGGCGGCGGATATCTCCAGCACACCGGTGAAAATCGCCCAGAAGCCCACGCTAGCCCATAAAAAAGAAGCCAAGACTATCGTGGCGACCCAGGGAGCAACCAGGACGACGACGCCCGTAAGTATGCCGACAATGCCGCTGAACAGCAGCCAGCCCCAGCGCTCTTTTTTCTGGATATGGCGCACCGCTGCAAACAAGTTGAACGCGCCATTGACCAATGAAAATGCGCCGAACATGATGGTCATGGCCAACAGAGCCGATTGTGGCATCCAGAACGCGAGGGCTGCAAAAATCAATGCCAAGACACCGCGCAGCACAAAAAGCCACCAATTTTGGCTCAGCGAACACAGTGCTTTGGTGGGGTCATCCGCATTGGAATTGGCGATGGTGTCTGTGTTCATGCAATATCTCCTAAAGATCTATACAGAATAAAAAATCAAACACTCATGGGACAAGAGAGGGGGTGCTATGCGCCCCCTCTCCAGCGGTTTCAGAACAACCTGGACAGTTTTGCCTTGACTTCATCGAGCCAGCCTTTTCCGCAGCCTCCCCCTCCCGTCTTTTCCTTGATTTTCTTGAGTTCAGCGTACAGGGGCTCAAAGTCCTTCCTTTTTCCATAGCCCAGCAGTTCTGCCATTTCCAACTGCTGCCGGGCTTCGTTCAACAATGTCTCCAGGCGCTCATTGGATGCTTCGCTGCGCTGACCATCTTCTACCAGGGGCTCGGCGCGCTTCAGGAGCAGCTTCGCACGCAGGACGGGCAGCGGAAGCACGCTGCTCTCCTCGACCAGCGTGCTGAGCGCTGACTGCAGCGCGGCTTTGGCTTCTTCGATCTTGCCCTGATCGATCAGCGGCACGACGGCCTTCACGGCTGCGGGAAAGGACGCCAAAGGGATGCTGGTGACCGTGATCACGATTTCACTGGCCAGCAAAGCCAGCACGTGGCGAGCCTGTTGCACCTCGCCATGTTTGAGGGCATCCAGCGCCTCGTCGGTCATCGCCTCAATGGTTTCCGTGTTGGCGAACAAGTCGTGCACGATGGTGCGCACATCAACGCCGGCCAGGGCGAGCGTGGGTTCGCGCGCGACGATCAGCTCCAGCTTTCCCGTCACTTCGGCCAGCGTTGCCAATGCGCGTGCAGTGTCCTTGTCGTCAAGTGCGGCCAGCGCTGATTTGGTCAGCGACAAGGCCGAGACTGCCTCATCGAGGACTTGTTTACGTTTGTCTGCCGCCTGCGAGTCCGTTTCTTTCTGAACCTCAGGCTGTACCTCCGTGACGACTTCAGGCTTGGACTCTGGACTGACAGGAAGGCTGCTTACCGCGGCCTGTTCGTTTATTCCTTCGTTCGTCGCATTGGGATTCGGTGTTTGCTCATTCATGGTGATATGCCTCGTATGAGATAGTGAAAATAGGCGAATCTATTGGGGCTGAATGCGAACATCGCGAGACTGACCGACAGAGCAGTCAGCCCCTTCATCACCTCAAAACAGCTTTTGGATGCGCGTCTTCAACTCGTCGAACCACCCCTTGCCGCTTTTGCCACCAGCCGACTTTTGCTCAATGGACTTCACCTGATCGAAGATGGGGTTGAAGTCCGCCTTCTTGCCATAACCCAGGATCTGCGCCATCTCGATCTCCGTGCGCACGGACGACAGCAAGGTGCTGAGCTCCTCGTTCTGCCTGGCATCGCGCCTGTCGGTCTCGGCCAGCTTTTCAGCTTTTGCCATCGCGGCTTCGGCCCGTAGCACGGGCAGAGGAAAGACGACCGAGGTCACCACCAGCGTGTTCAGTGCTCGGGCGAGTTCCGCTTTGGCGTTGTCGATCTTGCCGCTGTCGATGAGCCGTGCGGCCGACTTGATCGCTGCCGGGTACGTTGCCATCGGAAGGTTGTCGGTTTCGATTACGATTTCGCTGGCCAGATTGGCAACGATGGGCCGGGCCTTTTGCACCTCGCCATCACCCAACAACTCCCGAGACAACTTGACCGCTTTCTTTACCGATTCCACGTTGGCGTGGATATCGTGGGTGATGACGCGTACATCGACCGGCGCCAAAGCAAGTTTGGCGTCGCGTGCCAATACCAGTTCCAGCTTTCCGCTGGCCAGTTCCAGCGCAGCAAGCGCCTCCTTGGTCTTATTTGCATCAAGGAGGATCAAAGCCTCCTGGGTCTTGGTGAGCGCCGTGATGGCGTCTTGAGTGAGCTCGGCACGCTTTTTATCGGCTTCCCGGGCGGCCTTGTCATCTACCTGTGGCTGTGCCGCCTTGGATGCGGCAGAGGGTGCTGCAGCACCTGGGCTAGAACCTGCCGCCGATTGGGCCAGAGCCGGTCCGCTCAGTCCGACGACGACCGCCAGGGCAAGTGCGGAGAAGGTGTATTGTGGCTGTTTGATATTCATGATCTTGGGCTCTTGATTGAAGTTAGTTGACTGAGATTTCAATCTGTTTCGGTTAGGCTTGCTCGGCCTTGACAAGCCGCACTTCCAGCACGCCGTCTTTTATGGAAGCCGTCACCTTGGTCGGATCAACGTTGTCAGGCAAGACAAAGCTGCGCACAAAGCGGCCATACGCACGTTCGATGCGGTGGAACTTCTTGCCCTGCTCCTCTTTTTCCAGTTTGCGCTCGCCGCTGATGGTGAGCACACCGTTTTCCGCGCTGACGCGCACGGCATCCCTGGGGACCTCCGGCAGATCCAGCTTGAGGAGGAATGCGTTCTCATCCTCGCTGATGTCCGCCATTAGTGCCCAGTCCGCCGTGGTCATGGCTTCGTTGCCGGTACGGGCGCCCTGTCGCTGGGGTATTCGTCCGAACATCGTCGCCAGGCGGTTTTGCAATTCATCCAGTTCCCGGAAGGGGTCCCACGGAGTCAATGCAGACATATCGGTTCTCCTTGAACAATGCCGACGAATTGGATAACGCACTGAACAGAGCCGTCGGTTTACTCTGAATGGCACCTACTACTGTTTTCAGTTCCGAACAAGTCCTTGAGTCAATTGACGGATATCGCTTTCGTCGAGCGTTTCCCGCGCCAGCAGCTCGCGCGCACAGCGCTCCAGCACCGCGCGGTTGATGTCGAGAATCCGGTAGGCGCGCTCGAACACGCCCATCACGATGTCGCGGATAGCCTGATCGATGCGCGCCTGGGTCGATTCGGCCACCCGGCAACAGCCTTGGCCAGCAATGTCTTGCCGGTGCCCGGTGGGCCGACCAGCAACACGCCCTTGGGAATGCGCGCCCCGAGACGGCCATAGTCCTGCGGATTCTTCAGGAAATCGACGATCGCGACCAGCTCCGCCTTGGCCTCATCCCCCCCCGCGACATCGGCGAACGTCACACCGGTGTTCTTTTCCACGAACACCTTGGCGCGGCTCTTACCGATGTTGAGAAACCCGCCCATGCCCTGCTTCTCGGCGAAGCGGCGGAACAGGAAGAACCAGACGCCAAAGAAGGCTACCGCTGGCAGGATCCACGACAGCACATCGCGCAGCCAGGTGCTCTCCAACACGCGGGCATAGGGCACGTCGTACTTCGACAGGCGATCGGCAAGATCGGGTTCGACCCTCGTTGCAACGATCGTCGTCTTGCCCCGGCTGTCCGGCGACTTCAGGCGCCCGGTCACCGTACGATCCGACACCACCACTTCGGCCACGCGCCCCTCGGCCAGCGCCTTCTCGAACTCGCTGTAGGGCACCGGCTCGACGGTTTTCGCCGTCTGCCAGTAGCTCTGCAAACTCAACAACAGCAGGAGGGCAACGATCCAGTAGCCGGTATTCCATTGATTCTTTTTTTCCATGGGCCGTGTTCCTCGAAAGTCGAGTTGCCAGAGGATCAGGTGAACAGACGGGCCGCACCGTCACGCAAACGGATGGCCAGCGAGCGGGAGAGCAGTGCCGCCGCTGATGAGCAGCCCCCACGGCGTGGCCGACCGCGGATCACGCTTGTAGACGACCGCCACCGCGATCGATGCCAGGGAGGCTACCCATGCCAGGCTGATGGAGTCGGACACGGCAGCCTCGCCCGCCATCAAGATGCGTCGCTCGCCGACTTCTTCTTGCTCGAGTCTTTGCCAGCGTCGCCGTGAGGCGTCTCGGTCGCCTTCGCGACATCCGGCTGCTCCGGCTCGGCCGGGGTCTGCGGTGGCTCTTTGCGTTCGAACACCACGCGTTCGGCCTTGTCGTCCCAGCGTGCGCTGGCGTGATCGCCCTTGCCGATGCCGCCACCGAGCATCTCGCGCGCCAGCGCAGTTTCCAGCTCGCTGCGGATCAGGCGCTTGAGTTCACGCGCACCGAACTCGGGCTTGTAGCCTTCTTCCGCGAAATGGTCGATCAGCGTCTGATCGAAAGTGAGCGTCACGCCCTGGCTGGCGGCGCTGCGCGCCACGCGATCGAGCTGCAGGCCGACGATGTGGCGGATCTCCTCCTTGCCCAGCGCATGGAAGACGATGATCTCGTCGATGCGGTTGAGGAACTCGGGCCGGAAGTGGCCGCGCAGCACGTCCATGACCTCGGCCTTGGTCTTTTCGTACTCCTCGCCAGCCGCCTCACGCGCCTTCAGCCGTCGCTGGATGATGTCCGAACCCAGGTTGGACGTGGCGATGATGATGGTGTTGGTGAAATCCACCACCCGGCCCTTGCCGTCGGTGAGGCGACCGTCGTCGAACACTTGCAGCAGGATGTTGTAGACGTCAGGGTGTGCCTTCTCGATCTCGTCGAGCAGCAGCACGCTGTAGGGCTTGCGCCGCACCTTCTCGGTGAGCTGACCGCCTTCGTCGTAACCGACATAGCCCGGAGGCGCGCCCACCAGCCGCGCCACGGTATGGCGTTCGCCATATTCCGACATGTCGATGCGCAACAGGGCGTGCTCATCGCCGTAGATCGATTCGGCCAATGCCTTGGCGAGCTCGGTCTTGCCCACCCCGGTCGGGCCCAGAAACAGGAAGGTAGCCACCGGTTTACTGCCTTCGCGCAGGCCGGCGCGGGATAGCCGCACGGCATCGGCCACGGCACGGACCGCCTCGTCTTGTCCCACCAGGCGCTCGTGCAGCCGTTGTTCCAGGTGCAGCAGCTTTTCGCGCTCTTCCACCGTCAACTCGTTGACCGGGATGCCGGTCAGGCGCGAGACAACCTGCGCCACGTGTTCCGCCTTGACCTCGGCACTGCCGGAGGCCCGCTCCCGCTCCCAGTCCTCGACGAGCTTCTTGAGCTCGGCCTCCTTGGCTTCGATGCGCTTGCCGAGCTCGGCTGCCTGGTCGTACTGCTTGCGCGCGGCCACGTAATCCTGTTCACGCCGTAGCTGGTGCAGTTCGGACTCCAGCTCCTGCACGGCCACCGGCCGGGCCGTGGCCGACAGCTTCACGCGCGCGGCCGCCTGGTCGAGCAGGTCGATCGCCTTGTCCGGCAGGAAGCGCGCCGTGATGTAGCGGTCGGACAACTCGGCCGCCGCGATGATCGCGTCCTCGGAGATGCTGACCTTGTGGTGCGCCTCGAAGGTGTCGCGCAGGCCGCGCAGAATCATGATGGCCTGGGCCACCGTCGGCTCGGGCACCGTCACCGGCTGGAAGCGCCGCTCCAGTGCGGCATCCTTCTCGATGTATTTCTGGTACTCGTTCAGCGTCGTGGCGCCGATCAGGTTGAGTTCACCGCGCGCCATCATCGGTTTGAACACGTTGGCCACGTCCAGCCCGCCTTCGCCACCGCCCTGGCCGGCACCGACGATGGTGTGCACCTCGTCGATGAACAAAATCAGCTCGCCCTGGTGCTCGGTCACCTCCTTCAGCACCTTCTGCACGCGCTCCTCGAACTCGCCGCGATATTTGGCGCCGGCCACCATGGCGTTGATGTTGAGTTCCACCAGGCGCTTGTCGCGCAAGGTCTCGGGCACTTCACCCGCCACCATGCGCTGCGCCAGCCCTTCGACGATGGCGGTCTTGCCCACACCCGGCTCGCCGATCAGCACCGGGTTGTTCTTCTTGCGCCGGGCCAGCACCTCGATGGTGGTTTCGATCTCCTGCGCGCGGCCGATCACCGGGTCGAGCTTGCCGTCGCGCGCCATCTTGGTCAGGTCGCGCGAGTACTTGTCGAGTTCTGGCGTGTTGGTCGGCGTCTCAGCGCGGCCATCCTCGGCGCCCTTGCCGACCACCTTGCTGACCTGTTGGCGCAGCGCCTGCGGCGTCAGGCCGTAGCGGCGCAGCAGGTTGGCGGCCAGCCCTTCGCCTTCCTCGGCCAGACCGATCAGGAAATGCTCTGGACCGACATAAGAATGGCCGAGTTCATTGGAGGCCACGAAGGCGCGGCTGAGCGCATCCTTCACGCGCGGCGACACGCCGATCTCGCCCTCGAAGGGCTTGTCCCCGCGCTTGGCCTCAGACTCGATCTGCCGCTTGAGGTCATCGACCTTGATCTTGAACTGACCCAGGATGGTCTTGACCACGTCGCTGTCGGCCAGCGCCAGCAGCAGATGTTCGGTATCCACCTCGGAGCGGCCAAATTCGGCAGCGTGTTTGGCGGCCTCCTGCAGCAAGGCTTCCGACTGTTCGCTGATGCGGCTGGCCAACCCACTGCCGCGACGGCGCGGCGCACCCGAACCTGCGGTGGCGGGCTCGCCAAACGAGGCATCGACCACGTCATCGGTATCGGCGGCAACTGGCGTCGCGTCTTCGCCGATGCGGAAGAAGTCACTGCCGAGGAAGTCCTCGAACAGGCCGCTGCGCGAGCCGAACAAGGCTTCCAGCGGCGAAACGGTGCGCTTTTGCTGGCGCACTAATTGCCGGTAATGGTCGTCGCACAACAGCATGGTGCTGTTACGACCGTTGAGATTGGCTTCCACCCGCACGGTGGCGGGTTGGCCGCAGACCTGGCATTGTTTTCTGGCCATGCTGATGCTCCTGAGAAGGTTGACAAGGTTGAGGCGACGAGGCATCGCGAGCCGCGACTCCTCGTCTCGTGCCGGGTTTTTCTTGTGACGAACGAGCCGGCGACGTCAGCCGTTGATCGGGATCGAGCGTCCCTGCTTCGGCGCGCTGACCTCGCGCTTGTCGATCGTGACCGTGAGCACCCCGTTCTTGAACGATGCCTTGATCGAATCCTGGTTGGCGTCGTCAGGCAGGTTCAAGGCACGCTGAAAGCTGCCGTAGGAGCGCTCCACACGGTGGAAGCCACCTTCCTTCTTCTCCTGTTCCTGGCGCTTCTCGCCACGCACCATCAGCACGTCGTTGTCGAGAGTTATCTGGATGTCCTTCTCCTCGACACCGGGCACTTCCAGGGTAATCTTGTACTGCTTGTCGGTTTCCTGGATGTCCAGGGCCGGCTTCAGCATGCCAGACCAATCGGATGGCCACTGCGGCATGTTCAACGCCGGAAAACCGAAGCCCCGGA
>OKPJ01000225.1_pt1 | contig 22742 bp, 18 predicted proteins | sample 1612811 | NCBI WGS metagenome assembly OKPJ01 (sample SAMN04436818, study PRJEB24849) | human gut metagenome | biome: human gut; feature: NICU; material: stool | host: Homo sapiens | place: USA: Saint Louis, MO | collected 2011-05-19 | reverse complement strand
CCTGCCATACCGCCAGCGCAGATCTTAAAGAACTGCCTTCTGCTGACCTGCATGGATTGCTCCTTGTTTCGACATTGTCACGTCCCATTTACATTCGCTTGCTGCGTGTGCAGGGAGTGGGAGTTATTTTTCTTTGCGGAAGGGGCCGCAAAGGTCCAGAATTGGCTCAATTTCCCTCCATCCAGGAAGGGTTTGTAACAGAATACCATAATGTTGGTGTGTGTGTTCTTATCTGGTTAAGAGAAAGTGAAAAAAACACAGCAAAAAGAAATCGAAAATGTGACAAATATCACAGGTGTTCGTCAAATTGAGTTATGGCGGCGTGATGATTTACAACACCCACGGTTAGATGAGGTCGCGGAAGAAGTTCCCGTTGCGCTGGTCTACAACGGCATTTCGCATGTGGTGATGATGGCGTCGCCCAAAGACCTTGAGTACTTTGCGCTCGGTTTTTCGCTTTCCGAGGGGATAATCGAAAGTCCGCGCGATATCTTTGGCATGGATGTCGTTCCTTCCTGTAATGGTCTTGAAGTTCAAATTGAGCTTTCCAGCCGCCGCTTTATGGGGTTGAAGGAACGCCGCCGGGCGCTGGCGGGACGTACGGGCTGTGGCGTATGCGGTGTAGAACAGCTTAACGATATCGGGAAACCGGTGCAGCCGCTGCCGTTCACCCAGACGTTTGATCTCAACAAACTGGATGATGCATTACGTCATCTCAATGATTTCCAGCCAGTGGGGCAACTGACTGGTTGTACTCACGCCGCTGCATGGATGTTGCCATCTGGCGAACTGGTCGGCGGGCATGAAGACGTGGGTCGCCATGTGGCGCTGGACAAACTGTTAGGCCGCCGGTCACAAGAAGGGGAAAGCTGGCAGCAAGGTGCGGTGCTGGTTTCCAGTCGTGCCAGTTATGAAATGGTGCAAAAGTCGGCGATGTGTGGCGTAGAGATTTTGTTTGCGGTGTCTGCCGCGACCACACTTGCTGTAGAAGTGGCTGAACGCTGTAATTTGACGCTGGTGGGCTTTTGTAAACCGGGTCGGGCAACGGTTTATACCCATCCGCAGCGTTTGAGCAATTAATTAAAATAAGTCCTGCGATATATATTAAATTGCAGGACTTATTCATTTCGTGAATTTTATTATTTTATTTATAAACAAAATGCGTGTAGTGGCGTTAACGCCTGCGCTGCAACCTATTGATGGCGTGGCGGTGAGTTATATTGATGCTGCCGTGGCGTTGGGTAATACCATTAACGAAATGGATAAATATTACACCCAGGAAAATTATAAAGACGATGCGTTTGCGAAAGGGAAAACGCTGCACCAGACATTCTTAAAAAATCTTGAAGCCTTTGAACCTGTAGCAGAATCTTATCATGCGGCGATTCAGGAAATTAACGATAAGCGCCAGCTTGCGGAACTGAAAAATATTGAACAAAGAGAAGGGAAAACATTCCACTACTACTCTCTGGCAGTCATGATTTCAGCGAAACAAATTAATAACCTGATTTCGCAAGAGAAGTTTGATGTTGATGCGGCAATGAAGAAAGTCTCTGAACTGGAAACGCTGGTGGCGCAGGCCAAAGAAGCGGATAAAGGCGGTATGAATTTCTCGTTCATTAATTCGGCAGACCAGTATCAACTCGAGGCTAAAAAATATGTTCGCCGCGTCAGAGATAAAGTTCCGTACTCTGACTGGGATAAAGAGCAACTTCAGGATGCAAACACCAGCTGGATGGTCGACGACTCATTTCCGCGAGCGTTACGCGAGTACAACGAAATGGTCGATGACTATAATAGCCTGCGTTAAACGTTTTTGATTTTGGTGATAAATGCAGTGTCGGATGCGGCGCATCCGACACAGTTCACCCCTTGTGAAGTAACTCCATAAATGCCTCATATCCTTTTAACCCGGCAATAACCTCTGCCGGATGCTGACACAATACGCTTGCCAGATAGCTAAATATTTTTAGCTCATGACGCGCATCGGCGGCGGCACAGGCGATCAGCACATGGTTAACTACTTCGTTATTCACCTCAACCGGTTGGGCGAGGGTAATAAAAAATCCACGAAAACGGCGTTCCTGTTCGCTCCAGCAATGTGGGATGGCGAGACGATTAACAATCAGGTTTTCACCTTCGCCTTCGCGGGCGATGATCCGTTGTGCTTCATCGGCGGTAATGTGGTGTTGCGTCACTAATTGTGCACATATTTGCTGGGTAATATGTTGCCAGTTTTCACCGCGTACATTCGAAAAATGAAAACTTCCGGGGGCAGAGAAAAAACGCTCCGGCTGCTGGCGAATAAATGCCGTGGCAAGAAAATGTTTAATTTGCTCAATCCCGGCGGCGGTAATGATATTTTTGATGGTAATACTATTTTTTACCGCGTCATCCAGCAAATAGTGGCTGTTATTGACGATCAATAACGGCGTAATCTCCTGGCTAATGGCGGTAATATCGCTCAGGCTGCGGGCAATAATCACCCGACAATTCAGGACATCGCGCTCAATGGCGAGCTGATTAATAGTGGCAATCGCGTTCTGGTCCGAGAGCAAAATGATCGGCTGGCGTTCGTTTTGATGTCGTTCCAGCGCACAGGCAAAATACAAACCGATCAGATCGCTGTCGAAAAGGGGAATATCGAGCTGTTCACGCAGTAGCGTAATAAAGTGCAGACTCATATCAAAGGCCGCAGGCCAGGCGGCTTTCAGGTTATTCATGCTGCTTTGGCGGTGCTCAGCAATCCATACTGGTGCGGCAAGGCAACGTAATAAATGCCCGGTAATATTCTCAACCAGTTGCGTATCAATAATATTCAATGACGCAATGCCCGGCACCCTTTGCAGCAATGCCAGCACATTATCGACACAAATAACCTGCGCCTGTTGATGCTGTTTTTCTATCAACCCCGTCAACGTTCTTACAGCGTTATCACCAAGAAACAGGCCGCTATATTCAACGATCTGTTTTATCTCGCTACCGGGATATTGCGGCCACTCATCGGTCAGTTGATTACGCAGGGCGTAAATCGCCAGAATCAGGCTGGAGAGATAATCACCCTGCATCAGCGGCCAGCGGTGTTGGTTGTCGCAGACCGTGGATAATTGCTGAAGGTTGTCTCGTGTTACGCCCGCCAGAGGAATTAAAAACGGATCTTTGCGTAAAAGATTCGCCAGCAAAATAATGCGTTTCTCTTCTGTCTCATCAATGAAATGGCCCAAACCAGGGCGACTAGCGAGACAAAAACCGCGTTCATAGCGCTGTTTCAGGCGGGGCAGGCGCTCTGCTACCCACGTTTCTGGCAAATTAAGCGCCGAGGCGAGTTGCGCACGGGGAGTGAAGGTATTCAGTAATAGCAGCGCCAGCAGCCGATCGTCGTTATCGTGCTTTTGCAGCAACTGAAAAAAGCTGCGGCGCTCGAAGATTTCCAGCTGATAGCCCGCGTTGCCACTGGCGGAAATGCGGGCTTTGCCGTTAAGGGTAAAGTTGAGATAGTCAATGTCGCGCAGGATGGTCCTGCCCGAAACGCCAGTCTGTTGTGCCAGCTCGCCAGGCGTGCGCGGCTGTTGCTCCAGCAGATCGACAATCTTTAACTGGCGTTCGTTTAGCATTAATCCACCTGACGGAACTGGCTAAACGCGTTGATTTTCTCCGCAGTTAAGGTCGTCAGAAAACCCCGTATCAGCGTGAGCAGAGCATCGTAATCGGCTTTTGAAATCATGCCGCTGTTGGCGTGCAGATAACGCGTTGGCAGGCACAGCGCGACAACCGGACGCCCGCCGCCCATCACGTTGTAGCGCCCGCCATCCGTCGCACCGGTTTTCATGGTGGAAAATTGCAGCGGTAAATCGTTATGTGTGGCACAGCTTTTTAACGCCACCACCAGCTTCTGGTTGGGGAAGTAGCGTTTATCAAACAGCATCAGCCCCGGCCCCTGGCCCAGTTTTAGCGGGTATTTAATGTTATCAATGCCCGGAACATCGCCTGCGACGGCGGTATCCAGCACGATCACAACATCCGGTTTAATGTGTTCAGCCGAGGTTTGCGCCCCGCGCAGGCCAACTTCTTCTTCCACACTGCCAACGCCATACAGCGTAATTTCGGGATTATTCACCGTCTGCAATAGCTCAGCCATCATTGCGCAGCCGATGCGGTTATCCAACGCCTTGCCGACCACTTTATCTTCGCCCCAGCAGGCAAAATTGGCTTCCGGGCTAATAAAATTACCAATTTCCACGCCGCGTTTTTCCGCTTCTTCGCGACTGTTCGCGCCAATATCAATGAACATCTCATCAAATGACAGCGGTTGTTGCTTTTGCTTTTCCGTTAACGCATGAGGCGCGACGGAACCAATCACACCAGGGATTTTAAATCCCTTGTGTGTGCGTATGGTTACCCGGTGGTTGAGTATCGACTGATTCCACCAGCCGCCAATGGTGGTAAAACGCAGAAAACCGCTCTCGTCGATGTGGGTGACCATAAAGCCGACTTCATCCATATGCCCGACAACGGCAACTTTTGGACCTTTATTCCCCTTACGGGCAACAAAGCTGCCCAGACCATCAAAGGTGATCTCATTAACGCAAGGTTCCAGCGTGTTGATCAGAATGTCGCGAACTTCCTGTTCATCGCCGCTAACGGCGCTGGCTTCGCACAACTGTTGCAGTAACTCAATGTTCATGGGCAAGCTCCTGTTGCGCGGCTTTCGCTTTGCGGCGTAACCATAATCCTTTCAGGACGATAATGAATGAAATGTTCAGCGCGAGACCAATCGCCAGCACCAGATAAAACGAACCCACCGGCGACATCAGGCCGATCAGCGGGTCAAAGATACCCAAACCAGGTGCCAGTCGTTTGATTCCGAAAGCGATCACCAGCACGCCGGTAATGCCGCCCGCCAGCGTATTGGCGGTAATCATTGGCAGTGGTGCCGCCAGAGCGTAAGGAATAGCCGGTTCGGTCGCGACCGTGGCACCGACCACAATGGCGCTACTGGCGGCTTCTTTTTCCTGTTGAGTAAACAGCTTGGGCGCAATGAACGTCGCAAGACCCGCCGCGACAGGCGGCATCAGCGCGACAACGCCGACGATGGCGTACCAGTCGTAAATGTGTTTTTCCAGCAGTGAGAAGCAGAAGAACCAGGCGGTTTTATTGATAGGGCCGCCCATATCGAACGCCAGCATTGCACCGACCAGAAACGCCGCCGCAAACTTCATTGACGGAGGAATGGTGTTCAGGAAGTGCAGCAACCCGCCCATGAGGTCGGACATCACCGGTCCGATAACGTAGTAAGTCAGTACGCCAAAAACCAGCAGAGTAACGAACGGGATCAGCATGGAACCGAGCAGCGGTTGTAATGCTTTGCCAAGGCGCACTTTACGGAACCAGAAGACGAAATAGCCAATCGCCAGCCCAAGCACCACCGCACCGAGGAAGCCCGCGCCAGACTGGGTGCCGAGCAGGGCTTTGTCGTTCGCCAGATAGCAAACCAGAAACGCCGGAGCGAAAGCGGGTTTATCGGCAATCGACGAGGCAATATAAGCGCCCATGATGGGGATCATAAAGGTGAAGCCGAGATAACCGATGGATTCAACCACCCAGGTAAACGACGGCGCGCCTTTCGACATATCGGTATACGGCAAACCGAACTGCACCAGCATGTTGGCAAGCGCCACCAGAATACCGCCACCGATGACAAACGGCAGCGCCGCAGAGACGCCCGCCATCAGGTGGCTCATTACGCTGCCACTTTGCACTTCCTGTTTGCCGAGCTTCACGCCGCTATCTGCGGCAAAAAATTGTGAGTTTGTCGGTAATTCACTGAAAATATGGTCGATATTTTTCAGCGCCTGGGAGATGGCAATTTCATAAACCTTTTTCCCGGCAAATCGCGCGCGATCATCACCGCTCAGGCCACGCCCGGTAGCGAGAATCACGTAATCGGCAGCGGCAATCTCTTCGCTGGATAAGCGGTTTTCGATGCCGCTTGATCCTTGAGTTTCAACTTTAATGGTATGACCGAGAGAACGGGCTTTCTGTTCCAGGGCTTCCGCCACCATGTAGGTGTGAGCGATCCCGGCGGGGCAGTTGGTGATCGCGACAATACGTAAGGATGACTCCATCGCCACTTCCTTATGAGCTGAGGGTTTGATTTAACAAAGCAAGCACCTGGTCGGCGTCGCCCTGTCGCAGTTGGTTGATAAAATCCTGGTGGATAATTTTGCGACACAGTGTGCCGATGATTTTGACCTGATCCTCTTCGCCACTTTGCGGCACGCCGAGGCAGATCCAGCAATTGACGTCTTCGCCGTCGCTGGCTTTCCAGTCAATGGCCTGCGCTTTGCGGGCGAATAACACGAACGGTTGTTTAACGCAGGCGCTTTTACCGTGCGGCACGGCGATGCCGGAACCAAAACCGGTGGAGTGCATTTTTTCGCGCAGCAGCAGAGTTTGCAGGAACTGGTGTGAGTCGGTGATAAAACCGTTTTGTAACGCCATTGTCGCCAACTGCTTCAGAACGGAATAAGTGCCATTGCCCTGAATATTCAGGTCAATACAGCTTGCAGTAAGTGCTGCCATTATTGGATTCCATGAAAAAATATTATAGTTAATTGTAACGGCGGAGCGGTTTTGTGATGAGCGCGGATATGTCGTGAAGTCGTGACAATATAAGGCAGAGTGAAGGATAAATTTTGCGGAGTAAGGCACATATTGATGGGCAAAATAAATGCAGTGAATAAGAAATCATTATTTAATGATGTTGTGAATGTTTAACTGTCGCACATGTTTTGCAGCAAGGTTATTTATATTTGTGGCTTATGAGTCAGCGTGAATTATATCTAATATTTTTTACGATATTTAGTTAAAAACGGCACTATTGTTATATTCCTCACGTTCCAGGAAATCAGCGGATTTACTCATATTATGCAGCGGGATACTATCCATCGGCCTGCTGAAGTTGGATTAAAAATTCGAAAGTGCACACCTTATATTTCTCTATATACGTATTCCTTTTGGAAAGCGTAGGGTCTCTTTTATTTCAGGGAACGTAAATAATGAAAAAATCGACATTATCTTTAGCCATCGGTTTATTATTGGCATGTAGTACCGGAATGGCAAAAACACAGCATTTAACGCTGGAACAACGCATGGCATTGCTGGAAGAACGCCTGGAAGCGGCAGAAATGCGGGCAGCAAAAGCAGAGAGCCAGGTTAAACAGCTGCAGACACAACAAGCCGCTGAGATCCGCGAAATTAAGGCTGCCCAGGGCAATACGCCGGTAAATGGACAGGCAACGGCGGAATCTGCAAAGAAAAATTCCACCTCACCTAATCTTTTGCTCTCAGGTTATGGCGATTTAAAAATCTACGGCGATGTAGAATTTAATATGGATGCGGAAAGTAATCATGGCCTGCTGGCAATGACCAACGCTGATGTGAATAGCGATCCCACTAATGAACAGTGGAATCTCAATGGTCGTATTCTGTTAGGTTTTGATGGTATGCGAAAACTGGATAATGGCTATTTCGCCGGGTTCTCCGCACAACCGCTGGGGGACATGCACGGTTCAGTAAATATCGATGATGCGGTATTCTTCTTTGGCAAACAAAACGACTGGAAGGTCAAAGTAGGCCGTTTTGAAGCCTACGATATGTTCCCGCTGAATCAGGATACCTTTGTTGAACATTCCGGTAATACTGCGAACGATCTTTATGACGATGGCAGCGGTTATATCTATATGATGAAAGAGGGCCGCGGGCGCTCTAACGCTGGCGGTAATTTCCTCGTCAGCAAACAACTTGATAACTTGTATTTTGAATTAAACACGTTACTTGAAGACGGAACATCTTTATATAATGACGGTAATTATCATGGACGCGATGTGGAGCAGCAGAAAAATGTTGCTTATCTGCGTCCGGTAATTGCCTGGTCGCCGACGGAAGAATTTACCGTTTCCGCAGCGATGGAAGCGAACGTGGTAAATAATGCTTATGGTTATACCGATAGCAAGGGTAATTTTGTCGATCAGTCCGATCGTACCGGCTATGGTATGAGCATGACCTGGAATGGCCTGAAAACGGATCCGGAAAATGGCGTCGTTGTTAATCTTAATACCGCCTATTTAGATGCTAATAATGAGAAAGATTTCACTGCCGGGATTAACGCGCTGTGGAAACGTTTCGAGCTGGGTTATATCTACGCGCACAATAAGATTGATGAATTCAGCGGTGTAGTTTGTGATAACGACTGCTGGATTGATGATGAAGGGACGTACACCATTCACACCATTCATGCGTCTTATCAGTTCGCTAATGTGATGGATATGGAGAACTTTAATATTTACCTCGGGACGTATTACTCCATTCTGGATAGCGACGGTGATAAAAAACACGGTGATGATACTGATGACCGTTACGGCGCACGCGTTCGCTTTAAATACTTCTTCTGATGAAGGCGCGGTGCTGGATATTTTCCGGCACCGCAACTCATTAGGGCAGGTAAAACACTTCTTGCAGCTCGCTACTGACTGGGCTGTTATCCGGGTTAGCTGGCATAACGTCGGTCATATATTTCCACCAACGTTGGCAAACATCAGTGCTGGCTACCGCATTCCACCGTTCTTCAGATTCAATCTCTACCGTGGCAAACAGCAGATTACGCGCTTTGTCGAGGTAAATGGCGTAGTTATGCGCACCGTGAGATTTCAACACTGCTTCCAGTTCCGGCCAGATGGGGTTATGCCGACGCTGATACTCTTCGTGGGCGTCGGGGTTAACCTGCATTACAAAGGCTTTGCGGATCATGTTTGCTCCTTACAGCGCCAGCGCACTGGCGAGTGGTGTAACGCCGAAACGCTGGCCGAGCGCTATCAGCTCTTCACGACTGATGGTCTGTTTCATGCCGCCCATCGAATAAACCTTCACTAATACTTGTGCTGATTTTTCTGCGGTGTCGATTAAACCGAATGTTTCATCCAGTGTCGGACCGCTGCCGAAGACGCCGTGGAAGGGCCACAACACCAGCGAATGTTTTTGCATTTCCTGTGCGGTCGCCTGGCCGATTTCGTCCGTGCCGGGCACCATCCACGGCAAAATGCCGACGCCATCCGGGAACACTACCAGACATTCGGTGCTGCCTTCCCACAGTTGGCGAGTGAAGACCGCGGTGTCGTTTTCCAGTACGTAGGTAAGGGCGATCAGGTTGGTGGCATGGCAGTGCATGATCACCCGATCTTTACCGTTGGTGGCTTTAATGCGTTCGCAGTGGGAGAGGAAGTGCGCCGGGAGTTCAGAGGTTGGAACGGCTTCGTGAGTTAGCCCCCAGAGAATGTGGTAGCCCGCGCCGTCGCTGTCGACTTTTACGACGCCTAAGTTAGCCGCAGGATCAAGCTGGACGTTGCGGAAGAATTTGCCGGAGCCGGTGACAATAAACGGTGTATTTGCCAGTAAAGGCATGGGCTGGCTGAGCGGGATATAGCGCGGTTGTTGGTGGAAGTTGTCGTGATACGGTGCGATATCGGCGTCATCCAGGCGCAGTGTCAGGTTACCACCATTGCGCTCGTCCCAGCCTTTCAGCCAGGCGTCGGTGGTGGCTTTGATCATTCCCTGGACAAACCAGGACTGGGTAATGTTTTGCATGTTCTGTGTTCCTGTAAATTCGGTGTTGTCGGATGCACGACCCGTAGGCCGAATAAGGCGCTCGCGCCGCATCCGGCAGTGTTTACCCGCGGCGACTCAAAATTTCTTTCTCATAAGCCCGCACGCTCTTCAACCATTCGCTACCCGCTGGGGTATCGTGACGTTGGCAATACATTTCCCAGACCGCCTGCCACGGCAACGATTTCTGCTCTTCCAGCAGTGCCAGACGCGCAGTGTAATCGCCCGCCGCTTCCAGCTTGCGCAGCTCAGCGGTAGGTTCCAGCAACGCACGCAGCAGGGCTTTTTTCATATTGCGTGTACCAATGACCCACGCGGCAATGCGGTTGATAGAGGCATCAAAGAAATCGAGACCGATATGCACACGGTCGAACAGATCGTGACGAACAATCTCACTGGCAATCGCCTGAGTTTCATCATCCAGCAGCACCACGTGATCGCTGTCCCAGCGAACCGGACGACTGACGTGCAGTAGCAACTGCGGCACATACAGCATGGCGGCGGAAATCTTGTCGGAAATCACTTCAGTCGGGTGGAAATGCCCGGCGTCCAGGCACAGCGCCGTCTGGCGGCTGGTGGCATACCCCATGTAAAACTCATTGGAGCCAACCGTGTAGCTCTCCGCACCAATACCAAATAATTTGCTCTCAACGGCGTCGATATGGTGCGCCGGATCCAGCTTCTCGCTGATCACCTCATCCAGTGCTGCCAGCAAACGCTGGCGCGGAGCGAGACGGTCAACGGTGATATCTTTCATGCCATCCGGGATCCAGATGTTCATCACCGATGGCGTGCCAAGTTGCTCGCCAAAATAGGCCGAAACGCGGCGGCTGGCCTTGCAGTGATCAATCCAGAACTGGCGAATGCTGTCGTCGGCATGGGAAAGCGTAAAGCCATCGGCGCTTAGCGGATGCGAAAAACAGGAGGGGTTAAAATCCAGACCGAGCTGATTGGCTTTCGCCCATTCAACCCAGTTTTTGAAGTGCTCTGGTTTGATCTGGTCGCGCGAGACTGGCGTGTCTGATTCCAGATAGATGGCATGTAAATTAAGCCGTTTCGGCCCCGGAATCAGCCGCATAGCCTGTTCCAGATCGGCACGCAGCTCGCTGGCATTACGCGCTTTACCCGGATAATTACCTGTGGCCTGAATCCCCCCGGTCAGCGAACCTTCCGGGTTTTCAAAACCGGAAACATCATCGCCTTGCCAGCAGTGCATTGACACGGGTAAACGATCAAGTTGGCGCAGCGCCTCCTCGACATCAATCCCTACCGCTGCGAAACGCTGTTTCGCCAGCTCCCAGGCCTGTTCCAGTTGAGTGGTCATGCGCAAAGCTCCTTTGTCTGTCGTGTAGAGTGAATCTGCGCCACATAGTGGGCAATTTCACTGTCAGGATTAGGGGTAAAGGTGGTCAGATTCGCGGTGGTGCTGACGACCTGACGGAAATCATCCACATTGTTGAGTTCATCCAGCGTCATTAACTGGATGCCGATATTGCCGAGCGTCGAGGCTTCAACAGGCCCGGCGATCACCCGAATACCGCAGGCATCAGCACATAACTGGTTGAGCAGCGCGTTCTGGCAGCCACCGCCGACAATATGCAGTTGCGAGAAATCTTCACCGCGCAGCTGCGCCAGCTCATGCAACACATCGGCATACAGCAACGCCAGACTGTCGAAAATACAGCGCGCCAGTTCAGCATCACTTTCCGGGATTGGTTGCGCCGTTTCCCGACACGCAGCCTGAATTTCGCTGCACATCGCCTCAGGATTAATAAAGCGATCGTCATTGGGATTGATGGTGAAGCGGCAAGCCGGCAGTGCCTGTGTCGCGGCGATAAGCGCCGGGAGATCGTTGATTTGCCGCTCCTGAAGCACCCGCTGAAGCAGCCATAAGCCCATAATATTTTTCAGCACCCGATAGCGACCTTCCGCCCCACCTTCATTGGTGATATTGGCGGCCAGCGCCGTGTCATTGGTAAATGGCGTCTGGCTTTCGAAGCCCATCAATGACCAGGTGCCAGAAGAGAGATAAGCGGCGCGTGAACCGTTTAACGGCGAGGCGATAACCGCGCTGGCGGTATCATGGCTGGCAACGGCGACCACCGGAATCTCATTACCCTGCGGGCAAATCCAGTGACCTATGACATTACCCGGATGCGTCGGGCGACCAAACCAGGCTTTGTTGGCACCGCTCCACGCCAGTAGCGACTCGTCCCAGTCGTCGCTATTGATATTGACCAGTTGCGTGGTCGTGGCGTTGGTGTACTCCCAGTTCATCTCGCCGGTCAGGCGATAACTGAAGTAATCCGGCATCAGCAGAGCGTGAGCAATGTGTGGAATAAGCTCAGGTTGTTGCTCTGTCAGTGCATGCAACTGATAAAGCGTATTGAAGGGCAGAAACTGGATGCCGCTACGTTGATAAATATTGCGTTTGCCGAGTTGTTGTTGTGCCTGCGCCATCAGGCCATTGGTGCGGCTATCGCGATAAGCAACGGGCAGGCCCACACGCTGACCCTGTTGGTCGAGCAGCACAAAGTCCACGCCCCAGGTATCAATCCCAATGCTATCGATACGAATCCCTTCCTCGCACACCTTGTTTAATCCAAGGCGAATGGCACTTTCCAGGCTACCCACATCCCAGGTGACATAACCGTTCTGGCTATGCAGCCCATTGTTAAAACGATGGATTTCGCGCAGCGTCAGGCTGCGGCATTCACGCTCGTAACGCGCCAGCATCACGCGTCCACTGGATGCGCCGAGATCGACGGCGACACAATTGCGAAAGGTCATAATGTGATCCTGCTGAATTTCATTACGACCAGTCTAAAAAGCGCCTGACTTCGCGACCTTCTCGTTACTGACAGGAAAATGGGTCATTGGCAACCAGGGAAAGATGAACGTGATGATGTTCACAATTCGCTGAATTGTGGTGGTGTGATGCTTACCGCATTTCCTGAAAATTCACGCTGTATCTTGAAAAATCGACTTTTTTTACGTGGTTTTCCGTCGAAAATTTAAGGTAAGAACCTGACCTCGTGATTACTATTTCGCCGTGTTGACGACATCAGGAGGCCAGTATGACCGTATTACATAGTGTGGATTTTTTTCCGTCTGGTAACGCGTCCGTGGCGATAGAACCCCGGCTCCCGCAGGCGGATTTTCCTGAACATCATCATGATTTTCATGAAATTGTGATTGTCGAACATGGCACGGGTATTCATGTGTTTAATGGGCAGCCCTATACCATCACCGGTGGCACGGTCTGTTTCGTACGCGATCATGATCGGCATCTGTATGAACATACCGATAATCTGTGTCTGACCAATGTGCTGTATCGCTCGCCGGATCGATTTCAGTTTCTCGCCGGGCTGAATCAGTTGCTGCCACAAGAGCTGGATGGGCAGTATCCGTCTCACTGGCGCGTTAACCACAGCGTATTGCAGCAGGTGCGACAGCTGGTTGCACAGATGGAACAGCAGGAAGGGGAAAATGATTTACCCTCGACCGCCAGTCGCGAGATCTTGTTTATGCAATTACTGCTCTTGCTGCGTAAAAGCAGTTTGCAGGAGAACCTGGAAAACAGCGCATCACGTCTCAACTTGCTTCTGGCCTGGCTGGAGGACCATTTTGCCGATGAGGTGAATTGGGATGCCGTGGCGGATCAATTTTCTCTTTCACTGCGTACGCTACATCGGCAGCTTAAGCAGCAAACGGGACTGACGCCTCAGCGTTACCTGAACCGCCTGCGACTGATGAAAGCCCGACATCTGCTACGCCACAGCGAGGCCAGCGTTACTGACATCGCCTATCGCTGCGGATTCAGCGACAGTAACCACTTTTCGACGCTTTTTCGCCGAGAGTTTAACTGGTCACCGCGTGATATTCGTCAGGGACGGGATGGCTTTTTGCAATAACGCGAATCTACTCACCGTATTTGTACGCCATATTGCGAATAATCAACTTCGTTCTCTGGCCGAGGTAGCCACGGTGGCGCATCAGATAAAACTTCTCAAAGATGATTTTTTTGCCAGCGACCAGCAGGCAGTCGCTGTGGCTGACCGTTATCCGCAAGATGTCTTTGCTGAACATACACATGATTTTTGTGAGCTGGTAATTGTCTGGCGCGGCAATGGTCTGCATGTACTCAACGATCGCCCTTATCGCATTACCCGTGGCGATCTCTTTTACATTCATGCTGACGATAAACACTCCTACGCTTCCGTTAACGATCTGGTTTTGCAGAATATTATTTATTGCCCGGAGCGGCTGAAGCTGAATCTTGACTGGCAGGGGGCGATTCCGGGATTTAGTGCCAGCGCAGGGCAACCACACTGGCGCTTAGGTAGCGTGGGGATGGCGCAGGCGCGGCAGGTTATCGGTCAACTTGAGCATGAAAGTAGTCAGCATGTGCCGTTTGCTAACGAAATGGCAGAGTTGCTGTTCGGGCAGTTGGTGATGTTGCTGAATCGCCATCGTTACACCAGCGATTCGTTGCCGCCAACATCCAGCGAAACATTGCTGGATAAGCTGATTACCCGGCTGGCGGCCAGCCTGAAAAGTCCCTTTGCGCTGGATAAATTTTGTGATGAGGCATCGTGCAGTGAGCGCGTTTTGCGTCAGCAATTTCGCCAGCAGACTGGCATGACCATCAATCAATATCTGCGGCAGATCAGAGTGTGTCATGCGCAATATCTTCTCCAGCATAGCCGCCTGTTAATCAGTGATATTTCAACCGAATGTGGCTTTGAAGATAGTAACTATTTTTCGGTGGTGTTTACCCGGGAAACCGGGATGACGCCCAGCCACTGGCGTCATCTCAATTCGCAGAAAGATTAATTCGCCATGCCCATGCCGACGATGTTGGCGGCGACAATAATCACCACACAACCGAGGCTCAACACCGTTACCGGACGGCGACCTGCATTGTTCCACTCTTTCAGTACCAGCCCGACGATACCGCCGCACAATACATAGAAGCTCATATGCAGCATCCAGCTGATGTAGTCATACTGCGCCGGAATACGCGCGTGGCCCCAGGCATAGAAAAAGAATTGCAGATACCACATCAACCCGCCCAGTGCTGAGAGTAACACATTGTGAATGATCAGCGGTTTTGCCAGCGAAAAGTCGGCTTTTAGCGACAAATCCTTCACTTTTGCCAGACGAATGAAGCAGAAACCGAGGTTGATGATCGCGCCGCCTCCCATGATGACAACATAGCTTGGTAGAGCGACATACAGTGGATCGACGCCAAGTGCGGCAGCGGCTTCATGCATCGGTTTTGCGGCGTTCATCGCAAAGGACATTCCGGCAGAGAAAATGCCGCACATCACCGCCAGCACCAGCCCTTTTTTCAGGTTGAACTCTTCGGCTTTAATGCCCATCTTGCGCTCTTTCAACTGCCCGGCGCGAGTCACAATCCCTACGCCAATCAGCGCCACCAGAACGCCGAGCAACGTCATGCGTCCGCCTTCGGTATTAATCAGAACATCGAAATTGCCGTTGATAATTGGCGTCATCAGCGTACCGACAATCAACGTAATGCCAATGGCGATGCCAATTCCCATCGACATGCCGAGATAACGCATGGTCAGGCCGTAGTTGATATTACCGATCCCCCACATAGCGCCGAACAGAAAAACAGGCAGCAGCGTAGAGAGACTAAACGAGCTGTAATACGCCCAGAAATTCGGTAGTAACAGGGCGCTGATGGCCCACGGCAGAATAATCCACGAATCAATCCCACCAACTGACCACATGGTTTCCCATGACCATTTTTTTACTTTTTTGAACGGAGCGTAAAAACAGGCTGCACTGGCCGCGCCGATCAAATGCCAAAATATCCCCATCGTAATCGCGTTACTCATCTTCTTATCCTCATCATTTTTCGTCGCGTCACATCTCCGACGAGATGAGTGTAAAAATCGTGCTGTCGATTAACCTTTCGCCTGTTGCCGCCGTTGTCGATTTACTGGCAATCACGGCATTAAGTGGGTGATTTGCTTCACATCTCGGGCATTTTCCTGCAAAACCATACCCTTACGAAAAGTACGGCATTGATAATCATTTTCAATATCATTTAATTAACTATAATGAACCAACTGCTTACGCGGCATTAACAATCGGCCGCCCGACAATACTGGAGATGAATATGAGCTATACCCTGCCATCCCTGCCGTATGCTTACGATGCCCTGGAACCGCACTTCGATAAGCAGACCATGGAAATCCACCACACCAAACACCATCAGACCTATGTCAACAACGCCAACGCGGCGCTGGAAAGCCTGCCAGAATTTGCCAACCTGCCGGTTGAAGAGCTGATCACCAAACTGGACCAGCTGCCAGCAGACAAGAAAACAGTACTGCGCAACAACGCTGGCGGTCACGCTAACCACAGCCTGTTCTGGAAAGGTCTGAAAAAAGGCACCACCTTACAGGGTGACCTGAAAGCGGCTATCGAACGTGACTTCGGCTCCGTTGATAACTTCAAAGCAGAATTTGAGAAAGCGGCAGCTTCCCGCTTTGGTTCCGGCTGGGCATGGCTGGTGCTGAAAGGCGATAAACTGGCGGTGGTTTCTACTGCTAACCAGGATTCCCCGCTGATGGGTGAAGCTATTTCTGGCGCTTCCGGCTTCCCGATTCTGGGCCTGGATGTGTGGGAACATGCTTACTACCTGAAATTCCAGAACCGCCGTCCTGACTACATCAAAGAGTTCTGGAACGTGGTGAACTGGGACGAAGCAGCGGCACGTTTCGCGGCGAAAAAATAATCATTTGCCGCCTGCTGCAATGAGGCGTTTACGCCGCATATCAGCTTAAAAAATGAACCATCGCCAACGGCGGTGGTTTTTTTGTGATCAATTTCAAAATAAAAACAATGATCCGATAAAAATAAAACAGTGTTTCAATTGATGTGGTTTTGATCACTTTTATTGATTAAATGAATGTCTATCTTCGTTTCCATCAACACTGATGCTCCATTGAGGAATGACGCATCAGCCCTTAAAAATATGCCGACAGGTGATGGAAATGCAGATAAAACGCTCGATTGAGAAAATCCCGGGGGGGATGATGCTCGTCCCGCTATTCCTTGGCGCACTGTGCCACACCTTCTCGCCGGAGGCGGGGAAATATTTTGGATCATTCACCAACGGGATGATTACCGGTACGGTGCCCATTCTGGCGGTGTGGTTTTTTTGCATGGGGGCGTCAATAAAATTAAGCGCGACGGGAACGGTATTGCGTAAATCCGGTACGCTGGTGGTAACTAAAATTGCCGTCGCGTGGGTGGTTGCGGCAATTGCCTCGCGCATTATTCCGGAACATGGTGTTGAAGTTGGATTCTTTGCCGGACTTTCAACGCTGGCGCTGGTGGCGGCGATGGATATGACCAACGGCGGACTTTACGCTTCCATCATGCAGCAGTACGGCACAAAAGAAGAAGCTGGGGCATTTGTGTTGATGTCATTGGAGTCCGGGCCGCTCATGACGATGATTATTCTGGGCACTGCCGGGATTGCCTCGTTTGAACCGCATGTTTTCGTCGGCGCAGTATTACCGTTTCTGGTGGGCTTTGCCCTTGGGAACCTTGACCCTGAATTACGAGAATTTTTCAGCAAAGCGGTGCAGACGCTGATTCCATTCTTTGCCTTCGCACTGGGTAATACCATTGATTTGACTGTAATTGCCCAGACAGGTTTGCTGGGGATCCTGTTGGGTGTGGCAGTAATTATCGTGACCGGTATTCCGTTGATTATCGCTGATAAATTGATTGGCGGTGGCGATGGCACTGCCGGAATTGCCGCTTCCAGTTCCGCAGGGGCCGCGGTAGCGACACCTGTGCTGATTGCAGAAATGGTGCCTGCGTTTAAACCGATGGCTCCGGCAGCAACTTCGCTGGTCGCGACGGCGGTCATTGTGACTTCGATTCTGGTGCCAATTCTTACCTCTATCTGGTCACGTAAAGTCAAAGCCAGAGCAGCGAAAATCGAAATTTTAGGTACGGTGAAATAAACCTGCTTCCTTAATCCCCACAGCCGGATGAACTAACGTTCGTCCGGTTTGCTATTGAGTTCCTGCCTGGATACTTACCGCGAAAACAGCACGCCTGACATAAAATAAATATGGTCTAATGGGGAAATTTCTCGTGGAGAGGGAACAGATGCGATATCCGGTTGATGTATACACAGGCAAGATTCAGGCTTATCCCGAAGGCAAACCCAGCGCAATTGCCAAAATCCAGGTTGATGGTGAGTTGATGCTGACGGAGCTGGGGCTGGAAGGTGACGAGCAGGCGGAGAAAAAGGTTCACGGCGGGCCAGACAGAGCGCTGTGTCATTATCCTCGTGAGCATTATCTTTACTGGGCGCGGGAATTTCCGGAACAGGCGGAGTTGTTTGTTGCGCCTGCGTTTGGCGAAAATCTCTCAACCGACGGTCTGACGGAAAGTAATGTTTATATTGGCGATATTTTCCGCTGGGGAGAGGCATTAATTCAGGTCAGCCAGCCACGCTCACCTTGCTATAAACTCAATTACCATTTTGATATCAGCGATATAGCGCAGTTGATGCAAAACACGGGTAAAGTGGGGTGGTTGTATAGCGTGATTGCGCCAGGGTTGGTATCTGCTGATGCTCCGCTGGAGTTGGTTTCCCGTGTCAGTGATGTGACCGTGCAGGAGGCTGCCGCCATCGCATGGCATATGCCGTTTGATGACGAGCAGTATCACCGTTTACTCTCCGCTGCCGGGTTATCGAAAAGCTGGACGCGGACGATGCAAAAGCGCCGACTGAGCGGCAAGATCGAAGATTTTTCCCGCCGGTTGTGGGGAAAATAAGTCTGCCTTAATACGAAATCTGGCATGGTTTCCGGTGAGAGCAGTGCCGTTTGCATTGTGCTGAATTTTTCCCCTCACCCTAACCCTCTCCCCAGAGGGGCGAGGGGACTGTCCGGAGCGGTGCTCAGCTCCGTTGCTGAACAGGGCTACGTTTTTCCCCCTCGCCCTTTCAGGGAGAGGGCCGGGGTGAGGGTATCAGTTCGCACAGTGCTGACCTGTTGCCTTCACCCCGAAGGGGACGGCTCTGCGCCGAGTTTAACTCCGCTTATACAGCGGCAACCAAATCACCAGCCGTAAACCGCCCAGCGGGCTGTCTTCCGCTTTAACCCAGCCACGATGCTGCTGAATGGCGGTTTCAACAATTGCCAGCCCCAAACCTGTACCGCCAGATTCACGATCGCGTGCTTCATCGGTACGATAGAACGGACGGAAAATCTGTTCGCGATCTTCCGGGCTAACGCCAGGACCATCGTCGTCCACCGTAATGGTGATACCGTCTTTATCTACCGCAAAGCCCACTTCAATCTTCGTATGGGAATAACGCAGGGCATTACGAACAATGTTTTCCAGCGCACTCTCCAGGGCGTTCGGGTTGCCGTACAGCGGCCACGGCCCAGGCGGGAAGTTAACCGTCAACGACTTGCCCATCTGCTCGGCTTCGAACGCCGCGTTATCCAGCACTTCACTCCACAACTGGTTGGCTTTGATGGTCTCGCTAACCAGCGCATTTTTCTGCTGATTACGTGACATCACCAACAGATCGTTGATCATGCTGTCCAGACGTTGCGCTTCGGTTTCAATACGCTCCAGTTCCTTGCTTTCACCGCTACGACGGCGCAGTAACGCCGTACCCAGTTGCAGACGCGTCAGCGGGGTGCGCAGTTCGTGAGAGATATCAGAAAGTAGACGCTGCTGAGAGGTCATCATGCGCTCCAGCGCGGTGACCATCTGGTTAAAACTGGCACCGGCGGCAAGGAATTCCTGTGGCCCCGCTTCCAGTTCCGGGTGCTGGCGTAAGTTTCCCTGGGCAACTTCATCGGCAGCGTTTTTCAGCTTACGCGCCGGTTTTGCCAGACTCCAGGCCAACCACAACAGCAGCGGCGTACTGACCAACATGGTGACAATCAGCAGTAATAGCGGGCGGTCAAACAGTAAGTTAATGAAATCGGATTGAGAACTGCTGGCCGGACGAATCAGATAAAGTTGGTAATTATCTTCGCCATCACGCACGGAGAACGGACCGACCAGTTCCACGCGCCCATACTTTTTCTTCTGCGGATGATCGGCGTTATCGGCCTGACCAATAAAGTTACGAATGATCTGCATTTCGCTGCGTTCAGCGCCGATCACGCGGCCTTCGGTGGTCACCAATAACAAACGCTGTCCTGGCGGTGCCCACTTATCAATCGCCCGGAACAGACGCCGCCACCACATTAAATCGTTGGGCGGATCGTTCGCCAGCTCCGCTTCGACATGCTGCTCAATCATCAGACCCTGACGCTGTTCGCTATCCAGAAGCTCGGTCATCTGGCGTGAATCGAGCTTGGGTAACATCAAAACCAACATCAACACCAGCGCCAGCGTCAGCCAGAAGATGGCGAAGATGCGCGCGGTTAAGCTGCCTATCATGAAGCAGAAACCATCAGATAGCCGCGACCACGCAAGGTTTTAAACCACGGGTGACCATCTTTACGATCCGGCAGTTTACGACGCAGGTTGGAAATGTGCATATCGATAGCGCGGTCGAAAGGCGTCAGGCGTTTGCCCAGCACTTCCTGGCTTAAATGTTCACGGGAAACCACCTGACCCAGATGCTGTGCCAGCAAATAGAGCAGGGTAAACTCAGTACCGGTTAACTCCAGCGTTTGCCCGTCGAAGCTGGCTTCCTGACGGCCTGGATTTAGCACTAAGGCATCAACTTCCAGTGTCGGTGAACCGTTGTCGTTGTTTTGCTGTTGCTCGCTCCAGTGCGAACGGCGCAGGATCGCGCGAATACGTGCCACCAGCTCACGATCATTAAACGGTTTCGGGAGATAGTCATCTGCGCCCAGCTCAAGGCCGAGAACGCGATCAAGTTCACTGCCGCGCGCCGTCAACATAATGACAGGCGTCTGGTGTGTCTGGCGAAGTGCTTTTAATGTGTCGATACCATTTTTCTTCGGCATCATTACATCAAGCAAAAGTAAATCAATGCTGTCGTCCAGAAGATCAAGCGCCTGTTCCCCATCGTGGGCAACAATCACGTTGAAGCCTTCCATCTCGAGCAGCTCCTTTAATAGGGAAGTCAGCTCTCGGTCATCATCAACTAACAGGATTTTATTCATTGTTTAAATACCTCCGAGGCAGAAATTACGTCATCAGACGTCGCTAATCCATGACTTTACGTTGTTTTACACCCCCTGACGCATGTTTGCAGCCTGAATCGTAAACTCTCTATCGTTGAATCGCGACAGAAAGATTTTGGGAGCAAATGATGCGCATAGTTACCGCTGCCGTCATGGCCTCAACGCTGGCAGTCAGTTCATTAAGCCACGCTGCTGAAGTCGGTTCAGTCGATAACTGGCATCCGGGTGAAGAACTTACGCAGCGCAGTACGCAGAGCCATATGTTCGACGGCATAAGTTTAACCGAACATCAGCGTCAGCAGATGCGAGATCTTATGCAACAGGCCCGGCACGAACAGCCTCCTGTTAATGTTAGCGAACTGGAGACAATGCATCGCCTTGTCACCGCAGAAAATTTTGATGAAAACGCTGTGCGCGCACAGGCAGAAAAAATGGCGAATGAGCAAATTGCTCGTCAGGTTGAGATGGCAAAAGTCCGCAACCAAATGTATCGCCTGTTAACGCCGGAGCAGCAAGCGGTTTTAAATGAGAAACATCAACAACGAATGGAGCAGTTGCGTGACGTGACGCAATGGCAAAAAAGTTCATCGTTGAAGCTATTGAGTAGTAGCAACTCACGTTCCCAGTAGTAAACCCTGTTTTCCTTGCCATAGACACCATCCCTGTCTTCCCCCACATGATGTGGGGGTTTTTTTTATCCTCAATTTGCCTGCTGCTTAATGCATTGCAGATGATTTGCTTCCGTTATACTAGCGTCAGTTGATAGCGGGAGTATTTATGAATCAATCTTATGGACGGCTGGTCAGTCGGGCGGCGATTGCTGCAACGGCGATGGCTTCACTGCTATTGCTGATTAAAATTTTTGCATGGTGGTATACCGGGTCGGTGAGTATTCTCGCCGCGCTGGTGGATTCGCTGGTGGATATCGGCGCGTCGTTGACGAATTTACTGGTGGTGCGATATTCCCTGCAACCTGCCGACGATAATCACTCGTTTGGTCACGGTAAAGCTGAGTCCCTCGCGGCGCTGGCGCAAAGTATGTTTATCTCCGGTTCGGCACTATTCCTCTTTTTGACGGGTATTCAACATCTGATATCTCCAACACCGATGACAGATCCAGGCGTCGGGGTAATCGTGACAATTGTGGCGCTAATTTGTACGATTATCCTTGTCTCGTTTCAGCGGTGGGTGGTGCGCCGGACGCAAAGCCAGGCGGTGCGGGCTGATATGCTACATTACCAGTCTGATGTTATGATGAACGGCGCAATTCTGCTGGCGCTGGGGTTGTCCTGGTACGGCTGGCATCGCGCCGATGCTCTGTTTGCATTGGGAATCGGCATCTATATTTTATATAGCGCGTTACGCATGGGATATGAGGCGGTACAGTCATTACTGGATCGCGCATTGCCTGATGAAGAACGGCAAGAAATTATTGATATCGTGACTTCCTGGCCGGGTGTTAGCGGCGCTCACGATCTTCGCACGCGGCAGTCAGGGCCGACCCGCTTTATTCAGATTCATTTGGAAATGGAAGACTCTCTGCCTTTGGTTCAGGCACATATGGTGGCGGATCAGGTAGAGCAGGCTATTTTACGGCGTTTTCCGGGATCGGATGTGATTATCCATCAGGACCCCTGTTCCGTCGTACCCAGGGAGGGTAAACGGTCTATGCTTTCATAATCAGTATAAAAGAGAGCCAGACCCGCATTTTGTGTATAAAATACCGCCATTTGGCCTGACCTGAATCAATTCAGCAGGAAGTGATTGTTATACTATTTGCACATTCGTTGGATCACTTCGATGTGCAAGAAGACTTCCGGCAACAGATTTCATTTTGCATTCCAAAGTTCAGAGGTAGTCATGATTAAGAAAATCGGTGTGTTGACAAGCGGCGGTGAT
>OKPJ01000183.1_pt1 | contig 29886 bp, 20 predicted proteins | sample 1612811 | NCBI WGS metagenome assembly OKPJ01 (sample SAMN04436818, study PRJEB24849) | human gut metagenome | biome: human gut; feature: NICU; material: stool | host: Homo sapiens | place: USA: Saint Louis, MO | collected 2011-05-19 | reverse complement strand
AGAGCTTATATATAAAGTACCATCCCAACATAAATATTCCACTAATAATATAAGCACTACCATAGAAATATATCCAAAACTCGTCACTAGTAACCTCAGGATCCATAACAAGCATTAATGTAATGCCTCCTAGGAAAAAAATCATTCCAACCCAAAAGATTAAATTAAATATTTTAAAAATATTTTCACCTCAATAATTTGCTAACACTTATATTAAAATTATATGATTAGGCATCTTATCAAACGGAATTAAATACTCTGAAAGACTTGTTAATTCGTCCAAATCATTACGAGTTATAACATATAAATGGAGTCCATCATCTTTTCCAACTATATCAGCCCGCTCACCATACCACGGTCTTTTATATGATAATATCCAACTTTTTATATCTCCATATAGGTTAAAAATCTGTAATTGTTCCTCTCCAATAGCTAAACCATATCTATCCGTCACAGATACATCAAAATACGGGACAGAAATAGGGTTTTTAATCTGAACCTTTTTAAAATAATCTAATATAGTTATATTATCTGTATCCAAACAAACTAATTTTCCATTATGAGAATAGGACTCTTTTGTTTCACTTTCATAAATAACGTATGCAAATTTTTCATCATATTCTGCTACTTCATTTATAATATGAACAGAATAATCAACCAATGACAAAGATACTACCCCTTTATTGGTATGCATTAAAATTATGTCATCATTAAATTTGTATAATTGATAAAAATAGAATTCCTTAATATTATTAGGAATAGGTATTAACTTAACAAAATGTGTATCAATATCTACAAAGCATAAAGACGACTCTAATTTAAATACAATTCTGTTTTTCAGCATATCTGTATATATAGCTTCAATAAGTAATAATTGTTCGCCTATATAAATTCTATTAACTTCGCTCCAATCCATGTCCAAAATAATTAGACCATTAAGTTTATCATTTATAATTATATAATTTGCACATCGCAAAGCAAAAATTATAACATTTTCTGAACTTGGACTTTTTATCTGTTTAATAGGTTCTAATTCTATCATCTATATTCCTTACTAAGTTTCTTTTTAGAATCAGCAGAATGTGGCTTTATTTCCCCCGTCAAAGGATCTGCTTCTCCTAAATGATTACCTTTTCTATCAAATACTTCTAAATGTGCTTTCTTTCCAAAGTGAAGTGTATCTCTATAATAATATTTTTTATCTTTTTTATAAACCTGAGCACCATGAGGTTCGACTTTACCTATTTTATCAAATGTACCATCTGATAAAATAGTTTCAGAATCTTTAGGCAGACGATTTTCCCTAATATAAGGGGCTTCTTCATCAAAGTTAAATTTGGTGGATATTTCTGGCTTCTCTCTATTATGCTTTGCAAACAGCGTAAGATTCTTTTCAAAATTATTAGCTGAATGAACTGCTAGTGTACTACCTGCCATTATTTGTGTCACAGATACCGGCGTAGCAACAGCTGTTACTCCGCCAGCTGTAAATATCCCCGTCTCTATAACACCTGTGCCAGCAGTAATACCACCACCAACAACACCTATCCCATCTCCTAATAATTTACCACCGTAATAATATTGGTTGTAACTAGGAGTGATTCCTAAAGAACGTTCAAATGCTGAAAAACCATCTTCAGTAAAGCTATCCAAAACACCTCTTGTAACATCAGTACTTTTTAAAATATGTGATAAGAGTTTATCTTCTCCTACTCGTATCCGATTATAATGATATAAAGTATTTTCATCAAATTCATCAGATCCAGCTTTAAAGCCCTCTATTTTACTTATTATTTCAGCCCGATTTAAAGCGAATATATTTTTCTCATTTTGTATTCGCTCAGCAAAAGAACTTTCCTCTTTCAAAGGTAATGATATTACTTTTACCATCGCCTTCTTAAGCTTACCAGTATTAGAATCTAAAGAGAATGCACGATCAAGACTAATATTATATCTGTTACGCTCTCGTTTATACGGAAGATAGATATTAAAATCAATTAAGTCCGATATTGTATTAAAATATTTTTTAAATATACTTTTCTCTTGACTAATATAATCAGCTTCTTGTTTTTCATCAATAGCTTTCCATTTTTGAATTACTAGTTTACGTTCCTTTTCACTCTTAGCCAAAGAAAGCTCATACTCATACTGTTTTCCTTGCTCATGAGTTAAATAATTACTTGTTGTAGCAGATAGTGAAATACCAGTTCCTAACGAAGAGTGTGAAACTGTTTTACCTAAAACCGCACTAGCAATTTTATATACATCAGAGTTATCAACATATTTACCATCAGCATTTATTGTACTATTAGGATGTTTAGCTACTTCCTTAGCAATAGCCCCCACCATTATCTCATTAGCACTAGCAGTTGCAAAACCGTCTAAACTGGAGCCTCCAGCCATATTAGAGACTACTGCACCAAAACCACCATGTAAGGCAACTTTATAAATGCCACCATCTTTCCATTTATCAGCTTCTTTTTGATATCGTTTTTTTAGAGCTTCATCAGAAGTATTAGCGACTTTTTCCTCATACTTCTGAACTTGCTTCATTGCAATATCCCCAATTAACTTGAAGCCCTCATCAGATACAGCATTAACGTATTCCATACGTTCTTTTACATCAGCCTTATCAAATATTGGTTTAATACTATTGAGTGCATGTTCAGTATCTCTGTTAATAGCAGTAAGTGGTTTACCCTCTACTTCTACCAATATAGCATCACTAATAGCAGATTTTGTAGTAGATTGGGCCTCATCTGATACTGGAATAGAAACTACTGGAGATAGTCCCAATGGGTTGATTTTACCGAGAATACCTTTTGCTGTCAATCCAGATGTATTCATTGCTATACCAGATTTCTTAGCCTTATAAGACGCTTCATTATGAATGTCTTCCATAACTAGAGATTTGGTAGACATCTTATTTTTTTCAGGTGTAGCTTTACTAGTTATAATAGCACCTTTTAATGTTGTCGTATTGCCAACAGTAATATTCACACCATCATTACCTGCATGTATACCCGATTGATCTGTAACACTTTTATAAGTACTATCAATATTGCCTTTTACATTAACACCATTAATCGTAGGTTGAGATATAAAGTTTGCACCAGATATAGATATCCCCTTATTCTTGGATGTTTCATGATAAATCTGACTGTCTTGTAAGCTTTCTACAGTGAGATTATTACCTACTTTCGCCGTTACACCTCGCCCAGAAACAGTAGACCCAATAAGGTTCGTATTACTGCCACTTTCAATAGATACGTTATTAGTACCTACAACATGTGTCCCTGTATGAGTAGTAGTATCTTCTATGCCATTTTCTGTCCCTTTATAAGCGGATGCCGACCAACCTACGAGCCCTCCAGTTCTCATACCAATATTAGCAGAAACATTCCAGCCACTAGACTTACTATTTGTTTCAACACGTTGCGTATTTGAACCGGCCTCTAGATTGATAGTATTGGAAGCAGCTAATTGTACATTCTTCCCTTTGATTTGCTCGCCAATTGCAGTAATATTACCTTTAATTGAATCTGCACTATTAGCATGAATCAAAACAGTTCCATCAGAGTCAATAGTCCCACTAGAATACGTATGACGTTCTAACTTCGATTCAGCTACACTTTTACTAGATCCAATACCTATTTGTACATTAATAGCTCTATCAATGGCTTTATCAGTAGCTTTATCAACAACACTTTTATTTTCTTCTAAAGTACTTCGTCTTTTCAGTAAAAACTCTTGTTTAGCTTTAAGCTCTGCTAACTTAGTTGCGTCAGTTTCTGGTGTATTGACTATATCAGCATTGACACGTTCCAATTGTGAATTAATAGCTCTCATTTGGCCATTATAACTTCTATCAACAATTTGCTTTGCTTCGCCAATAGCAGAGAGCAATCGATCCATAGACTGTTTGCCTTCTAATGATTTAAAGCGACTGTTTCTTCTATCAGATGCACTGTGTTGTTTTTTTACAGCACTATCTATTTTTTCAACAACACTGCCACCTAAACTTACAGTTAACCCTGAAGACTTACGTTCATGACGCTCCTCTTGTTTATACAAGTCATCTTTACCATCTAATATAATATCTTGCCCTAAAATGACAACGCCATTTTTCCCTACTGCATTCGTCGTGGTCAAATGAACTGTGCCACCCGCTTGTACAGTAACTTCTCCATTTGTGGATCCTAAAGTTGTGGCTTTATGAGTAGTTTCATCGATATAATAGTTATCTTTCGATTGTTTTTTACCAATCATGATACCCATACCAGCACCCATAATACCAGATTTTTTTACATCTTTAGATGCGGTACTTAGAGTATGCTTTGCCGCTGCATCCGTTATTACATCATGACCTGCTAATACAGATGTTCCTGCGGTACTCACGATATTAGAAGATGTAAGTGTCACATCGTTATTAGCACCTACCACTACAGTATGACCACTGACTGTACTCATTAATGCATTTGTAGATTCATCATTTGTTTTGATTTTAGTCTCCTTTTTATTAAGGAGGCCTTTTTCTTTGTATTTTAACGCAAATGCATCTTTAGACTCGCTATAGCCATTTTCAATGGATACATCATTTTCACCAATTACTTTTACCGCCCCAGAATCACTGCTAACAGTCAAATTACGAGCCTTAATATCATTTTTGGCGCCAATAGATACATTTCCACCAGCCTCTATTGTCGTTCCTAGTTCAGTTTGACGATAGGTTCGTAAATAATTATCCCCATCTTGAGTCATATCTTTTTTAGCAGTAAGAATATCTGTAGTACTATTAATATCATGTCCAGCGGTAATAGTGATAGCCCCTTCTTTACCTAATGCTTCAATAGTTGCACCACCTAGGTTTACGTCATTGCCAGCAGATACGATCATAACGCCTGTATCACCGCTTATAGCAATACCCGCCGTTTTATGTAAAACATCTTGGTTTGTTAAATGCTCAATAGAATTGTTAAAAGTGATATTCTCTTTTGCTTGTAATCCTACAGCATCACGACCAACAATTTGACCTTGTTGGTAAATAGTTGTATCCGATTGCAAACCAACTTTGTCTGCATTAATATGACCGTTATTAATAATATCTTGATTAGATGCGAGAACTACTGTTTTACCCTGAATAACACCTTCATTATGAATACGTTTCTTTGCATTCATAACCAATGTATTAGCACTTATTAGTGTTCCATCAGTATGTAACTGTAAACCATTGCTTTGTTTAAGGTATACCTTAGGATAGATCACCTCAACAGGTTTTCCCTCTACCATAACAATATCTTTTACAAGCCAGACCATATCACTAGTTAAACTAGCTGCTTGTTCTGCTGTCAGTGCTACACCTGGAGCAATACCGTGTTGTTTAGCATAGACAATACCGGCATCCATGAGCGCTTTAAATTGACTTTCGTCATCTGTATACCCATCAAGGAATCTATACCCTGTTCCAAATACAATCTGCTGTCTAACCAAGGTCTGCTCATACAAACCATCACCTAGTCGTTTTTCGATATTTTCAGGCTTTGTTTTCATCTCTCGATACATATAATCGGAAGATAAAAAGGCTTTTTTATTCGTAAATTGCGGATCTGTTTCAACTACATAGTTAGCAGTGCTTTCAGGATGTATTCTATACAAAGATTCTGTAGGCAATGCCAAAATATTAGTTCCTGCAGTTGGTTTAGATGCATCATTGCTGCTATCTTGTGCAAATGGATTTAAGAAGTCTTGTACCTCTTTACGGTGATTATCCCCTACCTCACCTTTTGCCTTACCATTTTTGTCTTCTTTCTTAGCCACCCCAAGTGATATTGGATTTTCTTTATTTACTTGTGGAGTCATAAATACTTGACCCTTATAACCTCTTCGTCTAGATTTATGTGGCCATCTTCTTTTATAGGTATATGAAGCTTCTGTAGTACCAAATGTATTAGTCACTTCTTGATTTTCTTTTGCTACTTGATCAATAGCACCCGTAGTAGTTAATGTACCACCTACAACCATTTGACTATTTTCATTAGTACCATTTCCCGTGAATGACAGATCCCCACCAAAGCGCACAACACCTGGCGTACTATTTTTCACCTCTTCTTTAGAGGTCATTGTTTTATTTCGAATAATAGTATAATTGTCTATTTTTTCATTAGCTACTCCGGAAATTTTTTGGTTATGTAATTCAGCCTTTGCATTATGAGCTTTAATTTTTTCATTTAATGAAGCTAAAATTGGCTTATATTGTGCATCCCACGCTTCTTGTTCAGGACCTGACGTTAGTGGGCGCTCTGTTGTCATAGATGTAATGCCAAACTCTTTAAAAATAGGATCATCATAAGCGTACGAAGGTACTTGTGTACCAATATATTCTGCTGGAATTAACTCTTCACCTGCCGCTTGCTCTTCTGGCGTAATTTGTTCTACCGTAACATATTCTGCAGCCTCATATATTGGCATTGGGGATTTTCCGTAACTATGGAGTGCGCCATAGCCACTATTTAAAGAAGTAAATTCAGACTTTTTAAAAACTTGACCATGCTCACTATGATTTTTATCTGTAATCAGGATTTGATCTTCTTGCTCTGTCAGCATAGCGTCATTACTTGCACCAGAAAGACCTTTTTCAATTTCAGGGCTAACACGTTTTGCTGTAAAGGAAGAGTTCTTATTTTGGTAGTCTTTACTTCGGATGACACCTTTTCCAATTCCCTCAATAGTACCACCGATATTGTGCAAAGTGTCTCGACCATCCAATGTCATAGTGCCACCACTATACACAAGAGACTTCTCTCTATTCAAGATAGAATCCGCCTCAATAGTTACATCATCTCGACCTGCAACAGTACTCCCTTTATGAGCAGATAATTCCTCTTGTACTAACTTAACAATCTTAAGCTTTTCATCATATACTTGGGATAGTTCTTTGATTCGGTTCAAATATTCATCTTGTTCAGTTTTTGATGTAAAAGCTGTAGTATCTATAGCATAAGCTGCTTCAAGCTTATCCTCTGCTGCTTTCATATCTGCCATAGCAGCATCTAATTTAGATTCTAACGCCACATTCTTACGATTTTCCAGTACCTCAGTTTGTATCGCTACTTTTCCACCATAAATGCGACCATTCTCTATATTATGTACTTCTTTACTATTAATTCTAGTAGTACCACCAGATACAATCACTGCGTCAGTATTACGAATAGTACCTGCCTCAACAGACAAGGAGCCATTACCTGTCACAGCGCCTTGAGTATTGGCACCAGCTGCCATTGTATTTTTGTTAGTTAAAGTTTCTTCTACCTTAATATGTCCATTTTTAACGGATGTAATATTCCCTGCATTAATTAACTCTTTTGTTTCTAAATCCAAGTTTCCACCTGAAGCAATTGTCTTTATATTCTGTATAGAATTTGCTTTAGCCACGAGACTTGTATCGGATTGAAGCGTACCATTAACAGATAGATGACCATTAGCATCTACTGAAACAGACTGAGACCCTGCAACTACACCATTAAGATTAACACCTACACCAGCTTCAGTGCCAACCATAGTAATATGATTAGCATACATCCCACCTACTGCAGCCACATCTAATCCAATCATTGGTTTTGTTTCAACAGTTGAAGACTCTAAAGCTGTAGCCTTTAAGTTGTTAGCATCAATGTGATTTTGTCCGGTACGAGTATTAAGTTTGTTTGCCCAAACCCCTGCATTTACATTAATAGTTCTTGCCAAGATAGATACAGAATCTGCACCTTTTCCATCAAGACCTTTGCCTTCAATAGCAACTTTCCCTTGTTCTACGCGGTAATTTTGTAAATTTCCAGCACCATTTAATTCTGCTCTACCTGTAGTTAACACAGCATGATCTGCATTAAGGAACCCACCACCATTAACTGTAATGCCGTTAGGATTTGCGACCACAACTGAAGCTCTTTGCCCCGCCACTTCTAAATAACCATTCATAGATGTCGGTGTACCTGATGTAACTTGGTTTACGATAACCTTTGCAGTACCATTCACCATGTTACTATTACCTTGTACATAACCAGCAAGTTCTGTTTTACTCGTTACATATGAGTTATTTAAAATAGCCCCTTGTTTCTCTACATTAAATTGCTCATATTTATTCATAGAGACGCCCTTATTAGTGGGTGCCGTAATATTAATTAAAGGTATCTGATTAGCAGTTTCCTGAACTAATGGTCGTTCAGTAATAACAGCATTATTATCTGGCATAATTGGCGAAGCCAGTACCATCGATTGAGATGCTACAAACACCCCAAAACTTAGCCAGGATACAATCTTACGCCCTAGTGTACGTCGTTCTTGATTCGTTTTACACATATAACTCTCCAATTATATAAATAATAGTTCAACACTTATTAAGTCTTAATTATATTTAGATTAGAATCTATATCCTACGGTAAAACCGCTATAAAACTTCTTCGTATGATATCCTTGTGGCTTATATAAAGGTGTGCTGATAAATGCATCAAATAATAAACCTGATGCATAATTACCTCTTATACCGATTGCAGTACCTGCAATGGCTTTACCTACCAATTTTTCTGCACTTTTACCATATACCGCGCCTACATCTAAACCAAGATATACTTCTGTATTAAGATGAGGAATAACAGAGACTACCTCATTACGTAAATACCACCCACTATCACCCATAAGTGTATATTCACCATCAAAACCATAGACACTATACCGATTACCAATATTTATAGTGTCTACACTATATACCCTTTTACCGCCTTGTACCCATTGTCCATGAAATGAAGATGTAAAGGATGCAGGACGATGGCCCATAACAAATGGCTTACGATAATCGACATCAGCAAGCCACATATGATATCTAGATGTAGGCCCCCCCATTGCAACAGATGCTGTATGTTCGGGCTGTGCACCAAATGCACCAATGCCCCATTGAAATCCTAAACGAGAATACAAGGTAGCATTACCAATATATTTACGATTAGAAACACCAAACTCCATTGAGGTAGTACGTAATGCTTGCACCGGAATTTCCGTATCATTAACAAAGCGATGATTATGACGTGTACTGATAGAAATATCAAATGCACGTTTCTCACGCTGTGTACGAGACCAAACATGATTCCATTTTGCCTTTATAGTAGTTGACTTACCACTATATGTGAAGTCATATGGATTGGACTGTATCATTTGATGATATCGTGATTTAGAAAAACTAAAACTAAAGGTATCCTTTCCATGAGGTATAATATAATTAAGACTGGCTGCACGAGTTCCTTTTATACTACCTGATCCACTAAGATCACCTGATAATGACATAGTAAATGTATCATTAGCTCTAAAAACTTGATCAAAAGAGGTAGTAAAGCTACCTTGATATATCCCGGTTGATTCCAGACCACTATTATCAATACTAATCGATCCATATACTGGCTTTTCTTGTTTGATTGATAGCTCAATAACAGATGTACCTATAGCTTTACCTGGGAGTAACTTCATTGTCACGGATTGAGATGATACACGTTTCATCTGCTCAAGACCTTGTTCAATATCACGGATATTAAGTATATCTCCAGGTCGTACAACTAAGGCAGTTCGCCAAGGTCCATGAGCCGAAGACTCACTATAACGGATATCTTCCACTCGACCAGGTATAACCATCAATTGTAATATTCCATCATTTAAATTTTGTTCTGGAATATAGACTTGAGATGTTACAAACCCCTTATCCAACAATTTACGTTGAAAGGCATTACGAATATTAGTAATATCTGATACAGTTACATTTTTTTGCTCATACTTGTGGGTAAGCTTATTTAGAAAAGATAATTCTTTAGGCATACCATCTAACTGTATTTGTTTAATATAAAAAGACGCACCATTCTGATCAGAAGGTACGTCTATAAGTGCCGGCTCACTAGCAACAGTCTCTACACGCTCTTCATCTAAGCGTAAGCTACGTTCTCGTTGAGTATCCCGGTCTTGTTGTAATTGCTCTTGTTGAGCTATAGGTATAATTGGATCAGTAGCCTGAACCATTAAAGGCATAGATAGACTATATATACCTAAACTCAGAAGAACTAAGTGTTTTTTATTCACGAAACTCTCCTATAAACATACTCAAATAGCACCAATCATGATAAGTTCATGAAATACGTATCATCAGAATAGCATAATTAAAGTTTTGTTGTAAAGTATAAATATATTTCTTCTTTTTAGTTTTATAAAATTAAAATTCATAATATAATATTCATATATCCATGTTATATTACCAATTATGATTTATCGTGACGTTTTATACACAATGGAGGTTACCATGAAATTAAAACAACTGATTTTGTCCGGTATAGCCGTTGGAGCGCTAGCTTTCACAAGCGGAATGGTGCAACCTGCCCAGGCAGCAATCGGAACGGAGACAGCTACAACGACACAGAGTTTAAAAAGACCTACATCAGTAACGACACAGCATTATATCAATGTAGATGGCATATTATTAGAGCCCATAGAAAATAAACCAAATGTTATCTATGTTGACGGACAACCACTCGTAGCGTTACGTCAAGTATCAGAAGCATTAGGTTATAAAGTATCTTGGGATGCCCCTACAAAAACCGCATTAATCGATATGAATATTGCTACCTTAGCGGTACAACCAGACTCTAAACAAGTCGTGCGCAAGGGTAAATTGCAAATCATCAACCTTGATACATCCGAATCTTTACTGCCTGCAGCACGTATGGTAGACGGAATTCTATATGTAAGTCCAAATGCATTCAAACTCTTGCTAAATGATGTAACCATCAATAAAGACGAAATCTATATCGTTCCACAACAAAGTCAATTGTCCACTGATTCAAACACGCAAAAAGGCAAACGAAACGGTATCGAAACATTTTTACCGGATCAAGGAGATAAAGTAATTCCATACGAAGAAAAGGAAACCAAAGAAAAGAAACCTCTTATTACGGTAAAACGAACTAACACCAAAACAGATACCAAAGACACAGAAAATACCGAATATGTACGCTCTAACGGATTAAACAGATAATAAAATCTTTCGTATAGCTATATATAATTTAGCACCTTATAACTTAAAGAAGGCAACTCATCACCATGATAGATTGCCTTCTTTTTTGATTTTTGTTAGTTTATTATTTTTGTTACTTTATATTGTTACTTTATTATTACTTCTTACCCTTTACAGCTCAATACAGTTTATTGCTTACTGTTTTTTGACAGATTATCTATACTATCTTTTGCCGTATCCATACTCCGCTTCAGATCCTTCATGGATTCTTTTATGTCCGGCGCTGTAAGGCCAGATTTGTCGATGTCTTTTGCAGAGTCAGAAGCACGTCTACTATTTTCCCTAGCTTGTTTCATATCATCTTTAATGCGAGTCATATTTTCATCAATTTCATCAAATGACTCATCATACAGAATGAAATTACTGCCTCCGTGAGAAGTAATATTAAGCGGCCCCATCGTGAGCTGTCCATCATCGATACGCAGAGCATCCGTAGTGATAGTGGTGATTTTCGTATGTACGTTCACATCGCTAAAGGATAAATGCCGCCCTTTATTGTGAAAGTTTCCCGTAATGCTTTGAATCGGAATTAGCATATAGTGCCCTTCACCAGACCAGAAGTTACCCCATACCTCCATATCTCGAGGTTGGCCTTCACTTTTAAAGTTCAAATTTGCCGATACGGGCACGAGAAACTCAGGAGCCTTGAGGGCTACACTACTATCTAAATCCTTTGCTACGCCTGTAATCGTATAGGCTCGAGTGTCCAAATTATATACACCCTTAGCCTCCAATTTACCGCTGTATACATTGGCACTAACGTTTTCAAAATTCAAAATACCATCTTGGTACGTCACATCTCCTACTACATTCTCAAAAGTAAGTGCAGGAATCCGTAAAATAGGCATCGTCACACGACCTTTAGCAAAAGGACGGTTAAAATCGCCTGTTACCTTTGTAAGCAAGGTCATGGCATCATGAATATTCTCACCAAAGCCTAGTGATGATGGATCCACCCCTTTCACATCAAATTGTAGATCCAGTTGAGGCATGCGATGCTTTAAAACATCCTTTAAATCTACACGACCTTTTAATACGAGACCATCCCCTATGGCTGTACCACCAAATTTGCCCGTTTCCATATCGATACGAATGGCCCTCTTACTATCAAGATCAATTTTTGAGTTTACATTCTTTATCACATAATGGCGATTTCTATTAAAAACCTCTAACTGACTATTTCTAAGTGTAATCTTAAGATCCAAATGTTGACCTTGCCAATTAAAGTTACGTACTTTCTTACCTAGTTCCTCTTGCCGTTCTTGTGTGGTCTTTTTAGGTGCTTTCGGACGAGGCTCTACCTCATTAATTGGTTTATGTACATCTGGAGATATGGGCGCGAAATCCAACCGATTATTATCGTCCAAGTCAATGACTATAACCGCATCATCTAATTCAATGCCCTCAATAGCAGAGGATTTAAAGTTACGTGTCACCACATCCCACATATTGACGCGGACTTTCCCACTTGGGGCATTGAGCAACTCATGCCCTTCTGGGTCCTTCCAAACAAGGCCTGTAAAAGTCAAAGTCCCCCACGGGGTAGCAGATAAGCTTTCAACAGTAACCGTACCGCGCATCATCGTTTGTCGAGCCATAACCTCTGTAAAAATGAGCCCCATGCCCCGGCTGGCAATGGTTGCTAGTACAAAGACTATAATCACTCCAATGGCAAGAAAGGCAGCAATGCCTTTTAGGCCTTTCTTATACAATTGTTTATATTTTGTCCAATAAGAACGTATATAATGTTTCATAGCCCTATTATAACATGTTCAAATAACAATACCCATGCGGTGTTAACTGTATCAATCATATTGACCATAAGAAACTCTTTTCCATACAAAAAGCGCCTTGCTCACAGAAAACTTTGCATGCAAGACGCCATTACCTAACTATTTATAAAAAAGCAGCAAATTTATAGATTAAAAGTGCACTCACAAATGTGAGTGCACTTTATATATTGCAATAATCAATCTTATGCTTTTACTTCTTTACCGTATTTTACAAGGCTTTCAGCTTCAATTTCAGCTTGTGTACGATAGTCTTGAGGAATGCTAGACAAGCGAATCCAACTACGTACAGCTTCAATTAATACGATAAGGATCATGAGGAACATAGCAGCACTAAATGCTACTAAAATCCATTTACCAGCAGGAATATAGCTGTAGAATACATTTTCATAGTCTGCAGCGATAGCAACGATAGCCATTAAGATACAAGGGATACCTGTTACCCATGCATAGCGTTTGCGTCCAAGTCTCATGATAACTGTAGTACCTACGGCCAATGTCATGGTACCTAATAATTGGTTCGATACACCAAATAAAGGCCAGATAATACCAATGTTACCTTGTAGAACTAGGTAGCCCCACAAGATACAAATTAAAGCGGCACAACCATAAACCCCGGGAGCCCAATGTTGGTCGTTGAATTTAGGGTGGAAATGACCTAATAATTCTTGAAGTAAGTAACGACCTACACGAGTACCAGCATCGATCAAGGTCATGATGAACAATGCTTCGAACATGATACAGAAGTGATACCAGTAACCCATCAAGTGATCCATATTAGGCAATCTGGAGAAGATATGAGCCATACCTACTGCAAGGGATACGGCACCACCAGGACGGTGCATCAAGTCTTCACCAACCATTGCAGACAATGCTGGCAATTCATGAACTTGAAGGCCTAAAGCTTTGAAAGACTCAACTGTGGAGTTAATCGCAAAGTAATCATCTGGATGCAATGCAGTGGCAGCAATCAACGCCATCATAGCGATGAAGCCTTCTGTTAACATCGCACCATAACCGATAGGTAAAATTTCTTTTTCATTAGTAAGCATTTTAGGTGTTGTACCTGTAGCAATAACAGTATGGAAGCCAGATAACGCACCACATGCGATAGTAATGAAGATGTAAGGGAATACGGAACCTTTCAATACAGGGCCGCCGCCATAGATATAAGGAGTAATAGCCGGCATCTGAATTTCAGGCATTACGATGATAATACCAAGTGCCAATGCGCCGATTGTACCGATTTTAAGGTATGTAGACAAATAGTCACGAGGAGCAAGTAACAACCATACTGGCAATGCAGCTGCAAAGAAACCATACACAGCAAGCATAATTTCAATAGTTTGCAAGTCGTATGTAAACCAAGATGCATATTCGCTAGCCGCTACATTTGGACCGTAGATGATAGCTGCGAAGATTAAAGCTACACCAATAATAGTCGCTTCTTGGATTTTACCAGGACGCAACCATTTCAAATAAATACCAATAAAAATAGCGATTGGAATGGTAGCAAATACGGAGAAGAATCCCCAAGGAGAGTTATGCAATGCGTTAGCTACTACTACAGCCATACCAGCAAGGGTAATGATCAATAAGAATAAGGTAGCGAGCATAGCACCAAAACCAGCAAGTTTACTGATTTCTTCGCGAGCAATATCCGCAATCGATTTACCATCGTAACGAACGGAAGCAAACAAGATAACCATATCATGCACAGCACCGGCTAATACAGAACCAATTAGGATCCATAATGCGCCAGGCAAATAACCAAACTGTGCTGCGATAACAGGACCTACCAGTGGACCTGCACCAGCAATTGCTGCAAAGTGATGACCAAAGGTTACCCATTTGTTGGTTGGCACGTAATCGTGACCATCATTGTGAACCATAGCTGGAGTTGGACGATATTGATCCAATGTCAGTACCTTAGCCGCTATAAAAGCCCCATAAAAGCGGTACGCTAAAATTAGAATACACGCGGAGGCAATAACTAAGTAAATACCATTCATAACCATATAAACACCTCCAATAATCACGTGACATGGAGTATATGAATATTACTGATAAAACTTATGTATCGTATCCATGCCACAATGGCTTCCTAAAATGTTAGTACTTACAACATTATTGTATAACTAATCAACAAGGTGTCAATTATTAATTTCTCATTTTGAAAGTTAAGTATAACTATAAAGCATAATAACGGCATTCTCTACCTATGAGATGCCGTTATTATCCTAGATATATTGGTTACTGAATGACTTATTCCTATCTGTAATGAAAGATAGCTATATCCCTATTCTCCTGCTGCTCTATAAGTTTTTGTAATAGTCCCAAATGTACGCAACAAATTTAGACCTACGACACCGCTTTTTTCAGGATGGAATTGCATTCCATATACTCTACCACGTTCTACAATACCAGGTACATCGATACCATAATTTGCAGTAGATATAATATATTCAGGGTCTGTATCCACATAATAGGAATGAACAAAATACGTATATTGATCGTCTACATTGCTAAAAGCACTATCAGGATGGTGTACTATATTTTTATTCCACCCCATATGAGGCACGCTAAGGCCAAGGTTGCGAGGAATTTCTTTTACCTTACCGGGAATAAGGCCTAAACCGGGCGTTGGCCCGTATTCTTCAGATTCTTCAAATAAAAGTTGCATACCTAAACAAATACCTAATAAAGGTATATCCCGTTTTACTACTTCATAGATGACATCGACTAAACCACGCTCTTTTAGAACTGCCATCGCTGGCGCATATGCGCCTACACCTGGCAAGAGAACACCATCAGCATTTAATATAGTCGCCGAATCTGCCGTTAGCACTGTCTCAAGACCAATGTAAGCTAAGGCTTTCTGGACATTGAAGGTATTCCCTGCATCATAATCTATAATGGCAATCATAATAAACTCCATTCTATAGGGTAAAACACGATAAGATTAAACAAAACGTATTACGAATTGTACGTTATTCTGTACGAATTAATTCATGAAGTCTCTTAATATCTTGCGCATAACATTCCCATCTTGAGGCATTGGAATCGTAAGGCGCAACCACCCTTCTCGTTGACCTCGGCGCACTTGGTAACCTGATTTGAGCCAAGCATCTGCAAGACCTTCCGCATCAGGCGCTGCAAAGAAAATAAAATTGGCCTCACTCTTATAGTAATGAATACCTAGCTCATCAAAGAGGCTTTCCCATTTTGCCCGTTCCTCTGCATTTTGAGAGACCGTTCTTGCCACGAATTCTTGATCACCGAAAGCGGCTTCTGCAGCCACTTGAGATAAGGTATTCAAATTGTACGGCAAGCGAATGGTTTGCATATAATTTGCCAACTCTAAAGGTGTCATCATGTAGCCTACACGGTAGTTGGCAAGGCCATAGGCCTTCGAGAAGGTACGCATAATTGCCACATTAGGAAATTCATCCAATAGCGCACGTGATGTAGGAACTGCTACGGAGGTAACAAAATCGATATACGCCTCGTCTATGATGACCAAGGTTTCCTTTGGTACAGCTGCTACAAATTTGCGAATATCTTCAACAGACTCATAGGTGCCTGTTGGGTTATTAGGATTACAAATCCACACGAGGCATGTCGTTTCATCTACAGCTTTCACGAGAGCAGAAAAATCATACTGTCCCGTTTCAAAATTAGCTGGCACCTCGCGGATTTCAGCACCTTCCACGAGGCCATTCAAAGCATATTCCGAGAAGGCTGGCACGCTTACTACGATGGAGTCACCAGCAGTAATCAATGTTTTATTGACCATGGCGATGACCTCATCGAGACCTACTCCGATGACGAGTTGCTCAGGTTGTACCTGCCAGTAGTCAGCGAGTTTCATACGCAAATCGGAGGCGTTGCCATCCGGATAGTAGTTGGCATCATTATGGGTTACATAGCTAAGAATAGCCTCCCGTACCAATGGCGATGTACCGTAAGGATTTTCATTCGCCGACAAGCGCACCAATCGCTCTACACCAAGGCGCTCTTTCACCGCTTCAGCCGGCTCCTCAGGTATATAAGGTTTCAATGTGCGAATTATCTCTTTCATAGGCTATCCTTTCTAACTATTTTCTTAACGCATATAACACATATAACACATAAAACACATATGAACTCACCAGAGCTCATATGCCCGAGCTCATAATAGGAAATACATTATAAGTTTGTAATTTCTGGTCGATCCGTAGTCTTGCTAACAACCCCTTCGCGGCTCGCTAGCTCTGCTTCAATGGCTTCGTATGGAATATTTTTCTCCGCTAATAACACAAGCAAGTGATATAACACGTCTGCCGTTTCGTAAATCAGTTCCTGTGGATCTTCATTTTTTGCGGCGATTACTACCTCTGTAGCCTCTTCACCAACTTTTTTCAAGATTTTATCGAGTCCTTTGTCGAATAAATAATTCGTATAAGAACCTTCCTTTGGCTGTACCTTGCGGTTTTTAATAATTTCGTATAATTCGTTCAGTGTTTGCTGTGCCATGTTTAACTCCGTTCTACTTTATTAAAGAAACAGCTTGTACGCCCAGTATGACAGGCAGGACCTTCCGGCTTAACTTGAATGAGCAAGGTATCGCCATCACAATCTAGGGCCATGCTCACCACGTGCTGCACATTACCGCTAGTGCCACCCTTATGCCATAGTTCTTGACGAGATCGAGACCAAAACCACGTTTCCCTTGTTTCCAGTGTCTTGTGAAAGCTTTCTTCGTTCATCCACGCCACCATGAGGACGTCCTTAGTCTCTGCATCCTGCACAACCGTTGGCAACAAACCATTTCCTTTTTCAAAATCCGGTTTCATATTCTATCCTTTTTTAAAAGTAATCACCAATCTGTTATCCTATATTAGCTTATATCTCTATCTATTGCTATTTCTATTCTATTTATCTATAAATAAACTATTTAACTAACTCTGAACATATAGACTAGTAAAAAACTTACGAGAGATAATAATTTTTTAAATCTGTTTTAGCGTACTGTAATTCCGTGAGCTCGTAGTACTTGTTTGAGTTCAGGAATTTTAACTTCTCCGAAGTGGAATATAGATGCCGCCAGTGCACCGGTAACGCTGGTTTGCTTAAAGAGATCTACAAAATCCTCAACCTTACCTGCCCCTCCAGATGCAATGATAGGTACATTTACGACGGACTCTAGAGCCTTATATAGTTCAATATCAAAGCCAGATTTCGTGCCATCTTTATCCATGCTCGTCACTAGTAATTCCCCTGCGCCACGAGCTACGGCCTCTTTAGCCCAGTCTAGAGCTTTCCACTCTGTACGCTTACGACCGCCATGAGTGTAAGCATACCATTCACCAGTTTCTTCATCGGTTTTCACATCAATAGCTACCACCATACATTGATTGCCAAATTTTTGAGCCCCTTCTGTGATGAGCTCAGGGTTAGCGAGAGCCGCGGAGTTCAAAGATACCTTGTCCGCACCAGCTTTCAACAAAGCCGTCATATCTTTAATACTCTTGATACCACCCCCCACGGTGAGTGGCATAAATACTTGTGTGGAGATTTCTTGAACCACATCGCGCATAGTGGTCCGCGCATCAACGGTGGCCGTAATATCTAAGAATACCAGCTCATCTGCTTGTTGTTGCTCATAGGAGGCCGCAATGTCTACGGGACTGCCTACGTCTACGAGATTTACAAAGTTAACCCCTTTTTTTACCCGCCCGTCATCTACATCAAGACAGGGGATAATCCGTTTCGCTAACATAAAGCTCCTTTCCATCGAGTGTCACTCAATATAATTCAGCGGTTACGCTTAATACATTTCAACAGTTATACTCAACATATTTCATTGACTATACACAATATATTTATTGATTATGCACAATATTCCATTGGTTGCGATCAATAATTAATTTGAGAGCATCACAATCATTTCTATTATTTCTGCTGATTGTACTCGGCGATTTCCTCTAGCGTAATCGTGCCCTCGTACAGAGCCTTACCAACGATGCTATCCATAACACCTTTTTGTTCAAGAGATTTAATATCTGCCAAATTACGAACACCCCCAGAGGCAACGATGCGAGCGGTAGGAAATTCTTTTTGCAAATTTCCAAGTAACTCTTCATTGGCACCCTGCATTGTACCGTCTCGCTCTACATCGGTAACGATGAAATACTTTGCCCCACCTTCAACCATGGCACCAATTAAATCGGTCATCGGCACGTCGGATTGGTCGAGCCAACCTTCAGCGGCGACCTTGCCATTTTTTCCATCTACACCGATAACGATACGCTCCGCACCGTATTCAGCGATAACCTGCTTTGTAAGCTCCGGATTTTTAAGCGCTACAGAGCCTAAGATAACCCGATTTACGCCCAAGCCTAAATAAAGGTCAATGGCCTCTTTATCTCGGATGCCGCCTCCAATTTCAAGGATGCCTGTGAAAGCTGCACGCACTGCTTTTACAATATCTACATTTACAGGCTTGCCCGCCTTGGCACCATCTAAATCGACGAGGTGCAAGGCTCCCACTTTAGCTGCTTCATATTGTTTCGCTTGGTCTACTGGATCAGGATTGATGACCGTTTCCTGTGTGAAATCACCTTTATAGAGGCGAACACTGCGCCCATCTTGTAAATCTATAGCTGGAAAAATCATAGGTTCTCCTTTATTAAATGATTGTATTAAATAACGCCCTTTGTAGAATTTACGCCTTGAATATCTGGGTTAATAGTAACTGCTTTGCGCAATGCACGGCCCGTAGCCTTAAACATGCTTTCAATAATGTGGTGTGTATTGCGACCATATAAATTGCGCACATGTAAGTTCATAGCAGCGCTCATCGCAAGAGCTTGGAAGAAATCCTCCACCAACTCTGTTTCAAAGTTGCCACCTAGAATCGGCGTACTCCATTCCCCTTGGAAAACGAGGTATGGACGACCACTTAAATCGATTACAACTTGCGTCAATGCTTCATCCATAGGAACCCACGCATCGCCGTAGCGCTCGATACCAGCCTTGTCGCCAAGGGCTTTCACTAAGGCCTGACCTAATGCAAGTCCAACGTCCTCAACCGTATGATGAGCATCCACATATGTATCGCCCTTTGCCTGTACCACAAGTCCAAAACGGCCGTGTTTCGCCAATAGCGTCAACATATGGTCAAAAAAGCCAATTCCGGTGGATATGGAGCTCGTTTGTGCCCCATCAAGGGTAATTTCTACTGTAATATCTGTTTCTTGAGTGGTGCGTTGCACCGTACCTGTGCGTATCATAGCGACCTCTATACTTCAAATTTATTTTTATAATCTATATTTCTAATCTATATTTTAAATATTTATATAAATATAGATGCCAAATATATACCAAATCTATTCTCTAATATTTTTTATAAACTATTTTTCAAAGCGTACTTCGATGGCGCGAGCATGCGCTTCGAGCCCTTCCGTACGAGCCAACGTAGTAATGTGTTTTGCCACTTCTTCTAAACGTTCTTTTGTAAATTGTGTGAAAGACGTACGTTTCACGAAATCATATACGCCTAACGGAGACGAGAATCGCGCTGTACCGCTAGTAGGCAATACGTGGTTCGTACCACCCAAGTAATCGCCCAACGGTTCAGATGCATAAGCACCGAGGAATACAGAGCCCGCATTTTGAACGAGGCTCATGTAGTTCATTGGGTCTGGCAATTGGATTTCCAAATGCTCTGGCGCCACTTCGTTCATCACCGTAAACATGTCTTCAATGCTGTCCATAACGGCAATATAACTATTATTTTCAATGGCTGGACGAGCGATGCTTTCACGAGGTAACAGTTTAAGTTGACGTTCCACCTCATCGGATACGGCATTTGCTAAGCTTTCACTGGTAGTGACCATAATAGCGCGCGCACGAGGATCATGCTCCGCTTGAGATAATAGGTCAGCCGCCAAGTGAACTGGATTAGCACTATCATCAGCAATAACACCAATTTCGCTTGGGCCCGCAATCATGTCGATATCGACTTGGCCGAATACTTGGCGCTTCGCTGTGGCTACGTAAATATTGCCAGGACCTACGATTTTATCTACCTTTGGAATCGTTTCCGTACCATAAGCAAGGGCCGCCACGCCTTGGGCACCGCCCACTTGATACACCGCATCGACACCCGCTAATTTTGCTGCACCTAGTACGGCAGGGTTAATACCATCCTTTTGAGGCGGTGTCACCATGACGATTTCTTTGACACCTGCAATCTTAGCTGGCAATGCAGTCATAATGATAGTAGAAGGATACGCTGCTGTGCCGCCAGGAACGTAGAGACCAACACGAGCCAAGGGAATGACCTTTTGGCCACGGATGATGCCCGGTGTATCCATATCCACAAAACCTTGCTCAATTTCACGACTGTGGAATTCTGTAATGTTAGCCTTTGCCTTTAATAATGCGGCTTTCAACTCATCAGATAAAGACTCATAAGCTGCATCGATTTCCTCTTGAGGCACCTTGAAATCTTCGATGGATACGCCATCAAATTTTTCAGAATACGCTTTGAGCGCCGCATCACCGTTAGTCCGTACATCGGCGATTATATCGTACACACGACGTTCAATTTCCATATCTGTAGTTTGCTGTGTATAATCACGTACGATACCGAGCATCGCCTCTAGTGATTCTTTATATATTTTCATCTGTCGTCCTTCTTCCTACTTGAGCTATCAGTATCACTAGTTAGATCTAGTATTCATTTTCTATTATTCATTCCATATATTAATAGTTTTATCTGTTATTAATCCTAAATCTTACTAGCCGGATATATGATTCACTCTAAGTCTTATGTATTAATTGCTTCTGAAAGCTGATCAATGAGTTTAAAAATAGTATTTCTCTTTTGTTTTAAAGCTAATGGATTGGCTACGAGACGTGTAGAAATTGGTTGCAACCAGTCGAAAATTTCTAAATTATTCTCACGCAAAGTTGTACCCGTTTCCGTAATATCTACAATAGCATCTGCCAGCCCTACGAGTGGAGCCAGCTCAACAGAGCCTTCGATTTTGATGATTTCCACATCTTGAGCTCCAAAGTATTGTTTTGTAACAATTGGATATTTCGTACCAATTCGTTGACGGCGGCCTTCCTTAGGGTCATAACCCGCTAAGGACGCCAAGATAAATTGGCATTTACCCGTTTGTAAATCAAGCATTTCATAGCTCGTATCGTCTTGTTCATCTAGAACATCACTGCCGACGATACCGAGGTCCACAACGCCGTTTTTCAAATACGTTGTTACATCCGGTCCCTTTGCGAGGATGACCTCCATAAAATCTCCCAAAGAAATAATAAGTTTACGTGCCTTATTATGTAATGGCTCGCAATCAACGCCACATGCTTCTAGGAGTGGAATAAAATCCTTTTCTACGCGCCCCTTCGTAAGAGCAATGCGTAATGTATCGTTATCTTGCACTTTGCTTTCACCTTGCAAGGTAATATCAGTCAAGACATCAATGTTGAAAGCCATCCCAACGGCCGGCATCGGTGTACCATCAAAGCTAGATAACAGTCCGTCATAACGACCACCACTGACGATATATTGAGACACCCCGTCCACATAACCTCTAAAGGTAAGGCCTGTGTAATAAGATTGAGGCGGTTCTGTAGACACATCGATGCGAACCTGTTGCCCTGTTTGCTCCACTTGGTTTGCCATGTCTATGAGATTATCTAAAATGCGCTGCGCCGCGGCAGGCAAGATGATTTGGTTCAGCTCATCCTTGATATCTTGAACCGTACCAAATAAACGAGGCCACACATTGAGGAATGGGAACAACGCACTGTTTTTAAAGTCAGCAATCAACTCGTTGTAACGAGGTAAATATTTGGTGAACAAAGCCTCGAGGAGTTCTGTTCTTTCCTCATCACTGAGTCCTAGCGCATCGGTGATAGCACGAGAGAATCGAGCATCACCAATTTCGAGCAACAAGCTACCACCTAGCTGAGTTTCATTTACCTCTTTAATGATCTTGAAGCACTCTTGCTCTGCCTCAATCCCATCATGGCCCACCATCTCGATACCACCTTGCGTCACTTGGTTCACATCGCCGCGGTGCTTTTTATTTTTCATGAACACATCGCCCAAGTAATAGAACGTGCGAGGCAATTCAATATTGGTGGTCGCCAAGAAACGACCGATAGGCATCGTCAAATCGGGACGAATTACGACGGATGCTTCAGAACTATCCATGAATTCGTACATATGTTGACCGCGCCCCATTGCATAGCCATTGAATACGTTTTTGTACTCTACGAGAGGCGTAGAAATCTTTGTGTATTGACGATTTCGACAAAGACCGAGCACATATTGACTTACATCATTCTTGCGCTCTGCTACGATCCCTATATCATCACGGAAACCCGTAGGTAATTGCTGCTGTACCATCGTAAACATCCTTTCTATCAATTCATTTATATTATTTCTCATGTTTTTGAAAGCTATATATCATCTGTATTAACCATTTAAGTTATATGACGGTTTAAGTCTTCTAGCTATTCAGTTTATGATGAGAAAAAATTTACCTATATCGATACTTTTCTATTTTATCGCTTTACTTTATTAAAGTATGAAATCATAATATAACGGTTCTATAGAATTGTCAATAGAACCGTTATAATTTCATGTATTTACTATAATAATGGTTTGATGCTATCCCCAAACTTTTTCTATATCTGCCACGCTATGTGCATCAGATCCCAATACAAATGGCACACCAATGATAGCCGCCATGCCTTGAATAAAGCGACTTGGATACATTTCACGGCAGTCTGGTTTGAAGAAGCCGCTCATGTTGTAGTCTAGTTCGCGCCCTTGTACGCGCATAATATGCAAAATATCACTCACTACCTGCGCATTGCGGCGATCCAAGTGACGCTCAAAGCCAAAGTGATGTTGGTATTTCTTGATTAAATCAAAGTGACCAATACGTTTAGGTGTATATTCACCGAGGTCAGCACGCACGGCTTGGCGCACTGTGGAATAATACTTGTAATATAACTCATATTGTTTTTCAATCCACGGGCCGAAGCCTTTTTCAAATTCTTCAGGGCTGTAGTCTAAGCAGTAAAAGGCATTATTAAGGCCTTCCATAAAGTGAACGGATAAAATATTATCATCTGTCAACGGACCGTAGCGATCCAAGAACTCTTGAATATCTGATTCAAAGCCTGGAATATAATCGACTTCAAAACCAAGAGAAATATCGATATGTGTACCATACGCACGTTGTAATTGACGTCCTAGTTCTAAGTAGGCATCTACTTGGTTCAATTTCAAAGACGCTGTATCATAAGCCTTTTTATCGCCACCGTATTCAGCAGCAAAAGCTGTTGGCAATGGTGCATGTTCTGTGAGGCATACCTTTTCTATACGCAACTCGATGGCCTTTTCAATCATCATCGCAGTTCGGTCCCCACTACCATGTGGACACAATTCCGTATGTACATGACCGTCCACGAGACGGCTGCGATACTTACTGTATCCAACGAACTGCCGTTCATCTTTCATATTCATTCAATCACCCCTATTCGCCCTACCCCTTGGCGAACCCTTATCTATCATCTGTACATTATTAATATATCTAACTAATATATCTAACTAATATATCTAGTTTATATATGTATTATTATCTACGTTTTATTATACCAATAATGCGTATGTTTCGGTATCCTGATATTTACCATGTTTGAATCCCACTTGCGGCGTTAACCCACAATAGGTAAACCCAAATCGTTCATGTAGCGCTGTGCTTGCTGCATTTCCTGCAGTAATGACAGATACCACCGTATGTAATGTTTCCGTTTCTTTCGCATGGTCTAATATATGAGCCATCAATTTAGATGCTATACCTTTGCCACGATACTCTTGATCGATATAAATAGATAACTCCACCGTACTTTTGAAAGCATCTTTTGTTCTATATGGTGAAAGCGATGCATAGCCTACCACCACGTCATCCACAACACCTACAAAAATGCAATGCTCAGACGTTTGATGAACTGCATACCACTCCTGCCATTCTGGCAACGTACGCGGTTCAAGATCAAGCGTTGCTACACCATTTACAACCTCGTAATTATAAATAGTTAAACAAGAAGCTATATCATCCTTTGTAATTGGTCGTATTACTAATTCGCTCATAAAAAACCTATTATAATTAAAAGTTATTTCAATTCTTCGTAAACATTTAAATATTATAAAAGGAATCTCTTTAACATATAAAGATAAAAAGATTCCCTCTACTATTTTAGGTATAAACTATAAAACTTTAAATATTATCATATTCTTGACTTAATAATATCTTTATATAATCTAATTTATATTTTATCCACACAAAATATAAATTAATACATATCATTCCGCCTTCTTGACAGCAAATCAATACACTCTTTTAATAAATCTAACCTTCTAAAATTCGGATTTTTCTCAACCAAATGCTCTTGTAAACCAATCATTTCAATTAAAAGGTAATCAAGTCTTCTTTTTTGACTTCCAAGTTTCAATTGCCTATAAAACCCTAAAATTACATTATCATCTTCATAGGTCTTAGCTATACGGATATAATAACCATTATCTCTTACAAAAAGATGTTTAAGATTGCCCGCATCAGGATGAAGTAATTTGTTATATTCAATTGGCCATGTGAAATTACTTTTATCTCGATTACAACATTTACAGGATAATACCAAATTAGAAATACATCCAGAATCTACACCTTTAGATGAACCAGAAAATGAAGACTCACAAATAAAATGGTCAACTTCAAATAAATGAACATTTGTCAACACACGATTAGAAACACCACAATAAGCACACCGAAAATTATAGATTTGCATAAACTCACGAATATAGTACAATCCACGATCTCTAATCTTATTATAAATTATTCGTGTATGTGGACACTCTCGTTTTATCAAAGCTTCAAGCTTTTGCTTTCTCTCATTAATATCATGATAATCATCACAATAACGAGTTAGTCTGTAATCCTCACACATTTAGTTCCTCTCTCAGTTTAGTAAAATTATTAATCAAGTTGTCAATATCTTCTTTACTTAACTCTGTATAGTTATTATCTCCATCAATTGTATCTCTAATCTGCTCTAATAACATACTACTATTCATATAGCCTTTATTACTTATTCTATCAAATATATTTTTAGTAGCTTCTATTGATTCTCTACAGTCTTTAATTTTAGGAAGGAGCCTTTTATCATAAAACAGCTTAGCTTCCTTTTCATACACCTCAAAGCTACTATTCTCTAGTGGACTTGAAGGTTTAAATTTAGATTCTATATCATATTCACTTGTATCATTTTGACTTATAACCAGAACCTCTTTATATGGAAACACTTTTCGTATAATAAAACGAAGTTCTTCACCTGTTAAAGTATTCTCTGTATATTCAACTTCTTCAAATAGCCTTGAATCAATAATTAAAATATCCGACATATTAATTGTTTCGTTCTCAAGTAAATCATTATACGACAAAGAGGGTCTTACTTCATACTCTTCATACTTATAATCTGGACAATTACACACAGATTTATCTAAATAACTAACAAGAAAAGGATCAAGATTATCATCTATATAACAAATTTTAATTTCCAATACTACTCATCTCCCTTATATGAAATATAATATTAAAGCCATTATAACCATCAATAGAGTCTATTTCTCCTCGTAAGGATAATATAGTATTATATACAATCCACATTCCCAAGCCATGTCCACCATTACGTGTTGACTCATGTGGTTCAAGAATTAACCTAGGTCTTGCTAAATACTTTTTTGCTAATCCTTTACCATTATCATGATAGTTAAATTGAATTGTATTATTCTTTACAGTCACCTCAATAGTAATTATTACATTTCCAGAGTTCTGCTGAATAGAATTTAATATTAAGTTATCAAAAATTGTCCATAATACATCATCCGATAAATTAAGTACAATGCCATTTTGAATATCTAAATTAAAATTAACCCTATTATAATCAGCTTTCCACTGCCTAACAATATCCTCTATTAGTCCCTTTAAATCTACACTCTTAGGAATAAATCGTTGAACTTCACTTTTTTGTAATACAGTATCAATTATTCTAACAATACGCTTCATTGAGCTTCTACCTTTTTCAATGATTTTAGGTATATTTTTAGTACTAATTCTAGTATACTCTGGTGTCTGAAGAATATCCCACATATCATAATCTTTCAATGCATTTTCAATATTATCATACGACGATATATAGTGATTTCTATCATTATATATTTCATGGGCACCAGTCGCCACTTTCATACCTATAGTAGCCAGAACATTCAATAATCTCACATCATATTCATATCGAGCTTGTGCCTCTCTTTCAGTCCCGATCCTAGCTCTAAGCGACTCTTTAAGATCTTGAATTTCTGATAACAACTGTTTCTCTTCTATATCGGATAATTCTTGTACTTTACATTTTTTACTCAACAGTTTAGTAATTATATTATCCGTCTTAGACGATACACCTTGCTCACTTTCTTTATGTTTTTTTATGGCTCTAATGATTGACTGTCTATAACGTTCAAATTCCTTTAGCCCCAAGGAGATAACTTCAACTAAAAGATGATAATAAATATTTTCGTCTAATCCCTGTCGATTTGACAAATCTTGTAATAAAGGATTTTCTTCTTTATCAATACAAACAAATCCTGCTATTTGATTTTCTCTAACACGCCATGCACCTGTTTCATGCGTCGCAGCCGCTGGAGATTTACGAGCACGAGCATTTAAATTCAACCAATCTTTATTTCCATCATATGAAGATAAACTAAAAGCATTACGATAAAGAACAATTCCTTTAGAAAGAACTGTATCAGTAACAGTGTACTTATATTCATATTTAGCTTTATCATTCTTTGATGCCTTAAAGTTAAAAAAGAATTCAGCACTAAAATCGCCTAACTCATCTATTAATTTGTTAATATCCCCCTCATCTATAGAGTCTCTTCCATCATTATCCCAGTTGCTTAATAAGACATTAATATTTTGTTTGAATTCAAATTCTTTAATATTTATATCGGGAAGAAAGGATTGCGCATAATCATTAAACTCATCACTCTTAACATTAACAAATAACTCCCCAGATTTTATATCTAAATGAATATAACTTTTACAATTTATGCCAACCTCAGGCTTTGGAAAATAATTAGATAAAGTGACATTGTAATTCTCACTAATTATTCTAATAGACATCTTACTATCATTATAGGTTCTCTCCAAAAATACCTTAAGCTGTTCTAATCTTCGCTTTCTCCACACACTTCTTAAATCATATATATGTATTTCTGTCCCATTCGACCAATCAGACTTATTTTCTTCTATTTCTACATAGCTTTCATTCCAGTCTGTCTCCCACTTTACAGTTTCAAATGATTTTTTCTTACTATAAAGTTTTACACAAGACCCTAATCGAGCTAATGCAAAACGACCAATGCCTTTACTGCCAGATAATATACGATTCTCATTATTTTGATCTACTTCTAAATAACCCTTATCACTCTTACCTACATGCATCCATAAGTTTTTAATATCTTCTAATGACATTCCTTTTCCATCATCTTTAACGACTAATGAAGATTCAAAAAAACTTAAATCTACTTTTGTAGCGCCAGCATCATAAGCATTCTTAACTAACTCTAAAACAGCAGCTTCATCAGTTGTAAAGTTCTGTATGCCTAAAACTTTAGCAATAACGTGATCCTCAATTTTATAGGTTAATTTCCTCATATTGTATTATATCTCCCTAAAAGTAAAATTCTCTATATCCTTAGATGTAATTCTAACTGAGTTTCCATTTAATGGAACACCTATACTTCTAATGTAATTCAAGAAATCTCCACTTTGTAGAATCTTTTTAGCTATTGATAATGACAGTCCTGAATTTGATAGCTTTGTGATAATTAATCCAGAATAAGGTAAATCTTGTCTTTTTAATGAATATACTAATACAGTATTAGTAATAATGGTAGAAAGTAACAATTTTTCTTTATTCACTAGCTGCAGAGCTTGAGATCTTCCATACTCAAACCACTTGCAACTTTTATCACTATCGCGACTAAGTAACTCGTCTTTATATAAGGTTAAATAATGTTTAACCCCTGGAAACCGTTCTTTAAACTCAGTTTCTGTCATTTTTACAATCTTCCCGCCTTTTATAAGATAAGGAAATATTATATATTCTCTCTTGCCATATCTTAGACTCTTGGGTGAATATGCTGGCCTAATTAAACTTTCTTCTAATTTAATATTATTAACAACATATTTATCTTTTTCCAGATCTATATGTTTTATAACAAAAGCTTTATTGTATAGTGTCGCAATAGTATTTGATACTTTAAAATAATCTCCAAATCTTTTTGTTGCAATCGACTGAGAATTTGAAAAGACCCATTTTTCTTGAAGTGATTTTTTATCTACAGTAAATTGTGTTTTGTTTGACATATCTATATAATTAATTACTTCGTTATTATAAGAATTATCTAAAATAATAATTACCGATTTTACTAATGCACCATTAAAAATATCTAAACTTTTATAGTCTTTAATGGCTACTAAATTACACTTAATTTTCTCACGCAAATTCTTCCCAAAAACAGTTTTAAATATACTTCCAGGAACCAAATATGAAAACTTTCCATTTTCATTTAATTCCGAAATGCTCTTTTCAATAAAAGCATAACAATAATCAAACTTTCCAGATTTACAGGTCTCAAATTTTTCTTTCAAATTTAATCGGACTGATTCATCTATCTCACTGTAATTTAAGTAAGGTGGATTGCCAATTATAAAATCATATTTCATTGTTACATTTGAAAGCAAATAATCTCGATTAAATATATTCCATTTAATAGCAGGCAAATCAAATCGCCTAGCAATTTGATTTAAATTATCAATGCATTTATTATAATGTTTTCTATCTATTTCATAT